>ODAI013359071.1_pt1 | contig 70181 bp, 55 predicted proteins | sample 1539321 | NCBI WGS metagenome assembly ODAI01 (sample SAMN02144231, study PRJEB22623) | gut metagenome | biome: sheep rumen | host: Ovis aries | place: New Zealand
AAGTTAATGACATTGATTCATCAGCAGCACTGTAGTCCCCGTGAATTCCTCCTGTCTTGCTCACAAGTCGTATATCTGTAATCCTTATGTCCCTCTGTACTGCCTTCAGCATATCATAAACAGTCATCGCGGCGACGGAGCAGGCGCATATCGCCTCCATTTCGACCCCTGTTTTCCCGGTGCAGCCGACTACAGCCTCGATCTCGACGCTTAAGTCGTTCTCATTGAGCCTAAGCCTCACCTGCGTGGAGTCCGTGACCACGGGATGGCATAAGGGAATGAGCCGGGAGGTATGCTTGGCCCCCATGATGCCCGCGATCTGCGCAACTGAAAGCACGTCGCCCTTTTTTATGTTCCCGTCCCTTATAAGCTCAAAGGTAGCACGGTTTATAAGAACCCTTCCCCGGGCCGTGGCTTTTCTTTCCGTAGCCGCCTTTTCAGAAACGTCCACCATGATGGCGTTTCCTTCCCCGTCAAAATGTGTAAGCTCCTTTTTTCCGTCCTCTGTCTCCGTCCCGGAAAGCCTGCCCTCCATTGTACAGGAAACGAATTTATTTAATGCGTTTACTATAAAATCAGCTATGGGCTCCGCGGAATCGATATCAAATACCGGACACCGGATCTCCTCTTTAAGTACGGCCTCAAGCCCCTCCCTGTCATCCGTGACAAGGGCCTCGTACTCCGATACCGCGCAGGGCAGGCGGTAGCCGGTATTTTTCGCGGCAATTCCCAGCTTTCTTATCCGGGCATATTTATAGCCCTCCACAAGTACTATGTCACAGTCCCCGGACTCCTCAAGCATTTGCCTGAGAGGCATTTCTCCTTCACTTATCCTTGCGGATACGCTTTTTGAGGAGATAAAGACCGTATCCGCCCCTGCCTTTCTCAGCCGGAAGGAATCCTTTCCCTCGGTATCAGGCTCAAGCTCGTGTCCGTCGTGCTTGACTGCGAACACCCTGAGCCCGTGCTCCTTAAGGATCGGTATAAGCTTTTCGGCAAGAGTAGTTTTTCCGCTTCCGGAATATCCGGAAATGCCAAACACCAAAGGTTTCATAAATATCTCCGGGTGGTCTTCTTATATATCCGTTATATATCCGTTATATATCCGTCATAAATCCCTCTATAAGCCCGCCTGCGGGAATAAGCACCTCCCCGGGTATCATCCCGTATGCGTTGCAGCCTATCGCGGAGCTTATGACAATGTTTCCCTGCTCTCCGGAATTTGATAAGAGCACCTGTCCCTCCTCGTACTCAAGTCTCCCCCTTATAAACCTCACACAGCTCCCCCTCCAGTGATAAGCCTCTTTCGGCTTCATTTTCATGAGCCTGTGCCGGAATACGCGCATTCCCGCAAGTCTTCTTAAGGCTGGTGCGCATACGCACTGAAGGTTTGTGAGCGCCGAGGCGGGGTTTCCGGAAAGGGCGAGCATGAGCTTACCGGCCTTCAGCCCGTAGGCGCAGGCCATACCCGGCTTCATATCGACCCCTCTGACAAGTATCCTGTAGCCGGCCTTTTCCATTGCTTCGGGAACAAGATCGTAATCACCGACAGACACTCCGCCCGTCGAGATCAGTATATCATGCTCTCCCTCTCCCTTTTCCAGCAGACTTAAAAGCTCTTTCATTTCATCCCGGGCATTTCCAAGGTACACGGTATCGATGCCCATGGCCTCAAGCGCCGCCGAAATGATATATCTGTTTGAGTTTCTTATCTTTCCGGGCTTTAACTCTTCATCTGTCTCGCAGATCTCATCACCTGTTGAAAACAAAGCCGCAACCGGCCTCCTGTACGCCTTAAGCTCCGATAGCCCAAGGGAGGCCGCGGCACCCAGCAGGCCCGCGTCCGCACGGTCCCCGACAGCTGACAGGAAATCGCCTCTTTTAATATCCTCTCCCTCTGAGATAACGTTTTCTCCGGGACTGTACGCCCTTTTTACATAAACCTCAGACCCGGTAAAGACTGTATCCTCATATTTGCAGACAGCGTCCGCTCCCTCAGGGATCATTGCCCCGGTCATCAGCCGTACCGCGGTCCCCTGATCGACCCTTCCGCGCGGCACCTGACCGGCCTTAAGCCTCTCAGTGACCCTGAGCTTTACAGGGCTCTCCGGGGAGGCTTTCTCCGTATCGGCTGCCCTGAACGCATAGCCGTCATAGGGTGATCTCCGAAAATCCGGCACGTTTTCCTTTGCGGTCACAGCCTCCGCAAGTATCCTTCCGAAGGCGTTTTCCGTTCTGACAGGACAGGCCTTAACAGGGGTGATATTTTCAAGGAGTATTTCCGAAGCCTCTTTATAGTCACTTTTTCTCATTCCGTCTCCTGCCGCTTCCCTTTTACCCGCCTATACTTGCCATCAGCCTTTTCTCGGTTATCCTGTCATATTCGTTAAAGGCATGAGCCTCAGGCTTTCCCTCTATCGTCTCCTTAAGCTTCTGCCGGACATACTCCCGCCCACCGGTACGCAGTGCCGATCTTATATCGGCCGTTTCCCTGTAGCACAGGCAGGGCTTCAGCTTTCCTGTGGCACTTAAACGTATCCTGTTGCAGCTTTCGCAGAAAACGCCGTGTATCGGAGCTATGATCCCTATGCGGTTCTTAAGGCCCGGCACCCTGTAATACTCTGCCGGTCCGTTGCCGGGGGTGTCTTTCTCTCTTACCGGGCTTCCGTAATGCTCCTTAATATACAAAAGGACCTCCTCCCTGGAAGCCCCGGCGTATTCCCGGCCTCTTCCCAAAGGCATCATTTCTATGAAGCGTATATCTACAGCCTCTTCCCCCGCAAAGCGCAGTACGCTCTTCCAGTCATCCCCCGGATAAAGAACGGTATTGAGCTTTAACGGTATGCCTGCCTTCCGGACGAGCTCAGTCCCCTTAAGCACCTCTTTAAGCTCACCGGTTCCGGTCATTTTCCGAAATCGCACCGGATCCATGGTGTCAAGGCTTATATTTATCCCGTTTAACATACCCTTTTTCAGTAATTCGGGCTTCCCGCCAAGCAGGGATCCGTTTGTCGTTAAGGTCACCTGTTCAATGCCGGCAAGCTCTGAAAGCATCGCCGCCAGCTCATGAAGCCCGGGCCTCATGAGGGGCTCGCCTCCGGTAAGCTTTATCCTCCTGATGCCAAGCACTGCCGCCTCCTCACAGACGGTCCTTATCTCATCAAAGGTCAGAAGCTCCTCGGGCGGAGCATATTTTACGCCCTTTGACGGCATGCAATATGTACAGCGGAAATTACAGCGGTCCGTTACCGAGACCCTCATGTAATATATTTCTCTGTTGAACTGATCCTTCATACCAAAACTCCGGAAGCCTCCGGATCCCCTATTGAGCCTTCAGCTCCTTCCAGAGGCTGCTTAAAAGATCTGTCGTCTCCTCGGGAAGCTGGATGAACACCTCGCATTTTGCAAGCTTTTCGGGTGAGGGGTTGATCGCGTCGGAGGCAAGGCCCTCTTCGCTCATCCTTGCCATGACGGACTTCACCGGAGAGGCATACTTCACTTCCTCATAATTTGCCCAGGCTATATCCTCTCTGCAGAGAAAATCAAGGAATTTCTTTGCGTTTTCCACATTTTCACAGTGCCGTGTGACGCCCCAGCAGTCGATCCACAGATTCGTCCCCTCCTCCGGGAGACAATAGGCAAAATCATGGTTCTCCTCGTAGGCATAGTAGGCTTCACCCGAATACACCACGGCCATTGCGGCATTTCCGGCGATGACCTCGTCTCTTGCCTCATCCACAAGATAGGCCGAAACGTCCTTTTTCTGGGACAGCAAAAGCTCCTGTGCTTCCCTGAGCTCTCCCTCGTCGGTCGTGTTTAACGAATAGCCCAGATATTTCAGGGCCGTGGCATAGGCGTCACGCATACTGTTGGGCATGATAAAGTCTCCGGCATACTCGCCGTTAAAGATCACATCCCAGGAGCTTATATCCCCATGGACCTTCGTCTTATCATACAAAAGACCGACGGTCCCCCAGAAATAGGGCATTACATATTTGTTCTCCGGGTCAAAGGACCTGGTGAATTCCCAGTATTCCTCCCCTATATCGGAAACATTCTGCATATCCGAAAAATCGATCTCCTTAAGCTCGCCCTCATTTATGAGCCTCTGAAGCATATATTCCGAGGTGCAGAGAACATCGTATTTTATTGCCCCTGATTTGTATTTTGTATACAGCTCCTCAGGTGTGGGCGCTTCCTCATACTTTATCCTGATCCCGGTCTCATCCTCAAACTGGCTGAGTACGCTCTCATCAATGTACAAACCATAATTAAAGACCGTAAGCGAATTCTCCGGCTCTCCCTTCGCGCAGCCCGTAAGCGCTGCCAGAAGACAGATCAGGATCATGGCACCTGTAATTGTTTTATTCACAGTAATCTTCTCCTCCTGTTTGGAAATACTTCCTAAAGCCTGCCGCTGCTTTTTTCCGGCTTTCTTTCCGTGAATATGTTCACAATGATAAGAACGATGAGCGCAGCCGCAAAAATAAGAGTGGAGAGCGCATAAAGCTCGGGCCTTATGCCCTTTCTAAGCTCCCCGTATATCATGGTGGAAAGGGTATTGACCCCTGCTCCCTTGGTAAAGTACGTTACCACAAAATCATCCATCGATATCGTAAAGGCCATGATAAAGCCTGCTATTATCCCCTCTGTAAGCTCAGGGAGCACGATCCTGAAAAAGGCGTATACCCTGTTTGCCCCGAGATCCATCGCCGCCTCATAAATGCTTACGTTCAGCGTCTGAAGCTTTGGCATCACGCTCAGTATGATATATGGTATATTGAACGTCACATGTGAAAGCAGTATCGATGAAAAGCCGAGCGGCATGAACTTTACGAACCACAGCATAAGCGATATTCCCGTAACTATATCGGCATTCAGCATCGGGATATTGGTAAACGCCATGACTATTTTGTAATTTCTAAGTCGCATGGCCGATATACCTATGGCTCCCGTGACCCCGATGAGGGTTGCTATGAGGGAGGAAAGGAAGGCGATGGCAAGAGTCGTATAAAGCGCCTCCATTATGCTTCTTGAGCTGAAAACGTCCACATACCACCTGAGGGTAAAGCCGCCCCAGATCACTCTCGACCTTGACGCGTTGAAGGAAGAGACGATCAGCACGAGGATCGGCGCATAAAGGAAGAACATGATCACGGCGATGTAGGATCTGCATATAAAATTCTTAAATCTGTCTACCATACCTTTGATTCACTCCCGGGATCATCGTTCCTTGCGGTAAAGGTCATGCTTATGAGAACAAAGACCATAAGAATGACCGAGAGCCCTGAGCCAAGATTCCAGTTCATGGTCACCATGAACTCCTCCTCTATCACATTGCCTATGAGCTGCTGCTTTCCTCCACCTAAGACATTCGCGGTGACAAAGGAGGTCATTGACGGAACAAATACCATTACTATGCCGCTTAAAAGCCCCGGCACAGATAATGGCAGTATTATCCTGAAAAATATCCTCAGCCCGTTCGCTCCCAGGTCCCTTGCGGCCTCTATAAGATCATCCTCTATCTCGTCTATCGAATTGTGCAGCGAAAGCACCATATACGGCAGATAGTCATAAACAAGCCCGATGATTATGGCGGTCTTTGAATTGGATATGTCCCACGCCGGCAGCCTCAGTCTTTCAAGGATCATGGAGAGTATCCCGTTATTTGACAGGATCATCTGCCACGCTAAGAGCCTCAGGATAAAATTCACCCACATCGGGAGGATAAGTATGAATACGGAAAAGCTCCCTCCTCTGAGCCCGAGGCGTCTTATTGCCATCACCAGCGGATACGATAACAGGATACAGATCAGCGTGCAGATGACTGCCGCCAGTGTCGAGAACGTCATGGCCTTCAAATGCACCGGCGTAAACATCGCAAGGATATTTTCAGCCGTAAAGCCGCCGTCCCTTGAGGTAAAGGCATATTTGATGATGATGCAGAGCGGTATCACCGTAAAGCCCGTGATCCAGAGGATGTAGGGCCCCGCAAGGAGGGATCTCTTATTCATATTCACCCCCCTTTATTACCCTCGCATCCTCGGAATGGGGCTTATGCATTATCTGAATATTGGACGGAAGGATGGTAAGACCGACCTCAGTACCCGGATTTGCGGGATTGACGCTTTGTATCACCCATTCATAGTCCCTGTTTTCCACGGTTATCTCGTAAAAGGCTCCCTTGAATATTATGGAGCGCACCAGACCGTTTATATAGCCCTCATCCTTTTCAACTATGTTAAGATCCTCCGGTCTTATTACAACGTCCACAGGCTCGTTCTCACTGAAGCCCACGTCGACGCATTCAAAATCCACATCCTGGATCCTGACCAGGCAGTCCCTTACCATAATGCCGTCTATGATATTGCTGTCCCCTATGAAATCCGCAACAAAGGCGTTCTGGGGCTCGTCATAGATGCTCTGGCTGGTGCCCATCTGCTGGATGATGCCCATGTTCATGACTATTATCCGGTCAGACATGGTGAGCGCCTCCTCCTGGTCGTGGGTAACATAGATAAAGGTGATGCCTAACTCCTTCTTTATTTTTATAAGCTCGGTCTGCATCCTGTGCCTGAGCTTTAAATCAAGGGCCCCTAAGGGCTCGTCGAGCAGGAGTATCTGAGGCTCGTTCACTATCGCCCTGGCAATGGCTATCCTCTGCTGCTGTCCCCCGGAAAGAGATGCGGGCATCCTGTTTTCATAGCCCTCCATATTTACGAGCCTTAAGGCATATTCTATCTTGTCCTTTATATATCCTTCACTTTTTTTCTTAAGCCTTAAGCCGAAAGCGATATTTTCCGTCACGTTCATGTGCGGAAAAAGAGAATATTTCTGAAATACGGTATTGATATTTCTCTTGTCCGGTGTCAGCCCCGTAATATCCCTTCCCTCAAAGATCACCCTTCCCGTGTCGGGCTTTTCAAAGCCGCCTATTATCCTGAGTGTAGTGGATTTACCGCAGCCCGAGGGCCCGAGTATGGTCACGAATTCATTTTTTGCTATCTCCAGGTCAAGACTGTTGATTATGCTCTTTCCGTCAAAGGATTTACTTATACCTTCCAGCTTAAGGATAACATCATTCATCTGTTGATCCCCGTCAGAGGGAGTCCTGTCCCTCCGACCGAAAACTAAATTTTAAAGTCGCTTACCATAAGTTATACAAAAACAGTTACAAAGTCAAGCAAAACGTGGTGCCGGTCTGACGGCATGCAATAATTCACCTGAGGGTAAACCGTTACGAAAGCATGCAGCTGTCCTTCGTTACCCCCCATATCAGTGTGAGCCCGTGTTTTTCCGCAGCCTCTACAGACTCTTTAGTTGGGACCGATTTGGAGATCAGCACAGGGATCCCCGCGGCTATCACCTTCTCTACCATATCAAGAGGGACACGTCCCGAGGTAAAGAGCATGCACTCACCGGGATCTATGTCGTGAAGGAGGGCGTAGCCTGCCGCCTTATCAACGGCGTTATGCCTTCCGATATCCTCACAGGTATACAAAAGCTCCCTGTCCCCCGCAAGCAGGCAGGAATGGGTGCCCCTGGTCTTCTTATGAAGGAGGGTATCCTCATAAAACCTGTCCGCCAGGTAAAAAACCCGGTCAGACTCCGGCCTCCTTGCAGAAAGGGCTTGAGGCGCTCCCTCCCTCCTTCCTTTTGCCTTCACAAAGGAGACATTATTGCTGCAGCAGCTTCCCGTGAAGCTCCCTGCCTCCTCCCACTCGACCTCATGGCTTAAGAACACGCTGGCCTCGTTTTGAGTGCGGCAGAAGATCAGCCTTTCGATATCGTCACGGCCTTTTATGATCCCCTCGGTAAAAAGCCTTCCTGCTACCAGCTCCTTAAGATCGCTCTTTGTACACACAAGCCTGAAGGCTTTCTGTTCATTGACCAATATGGTCAACATATGCTCCCTGAGTACCGCCCTTTTCTCCTCTGCTGTCTCTCCGTTCCTGAACATCCGGCAGAATACCCGTTCTTCAATATTCCCGTTCATAAGAGCCTCTTTTCCGGCACAGCCCATATCAATAGTCTGACCAGTCTCCTATCTTCTCGACTCTTATGGAGCACACCTTGAATTCGGGGATCCTGGCATATTCGTCCAGCGCGGCATTGGTCAGCTGGTTCACCGGTGAATCCGGGAAATGGAAGGGCATCCAGGTCTCACCCTCCGATACCTTCCTTCCTACCCTGGCAGTTGCCGTAACGGCGCCTCTCCTGCTTCTTACTATCACCCGTTCACCATTGCCTATGTAAAGCCTGTTGGCATCCTTGTAGTTGATCTCTATAAAGCCCTCTCCCGCCATCTCGTTAAGGCCCTGTGACCTTGAGGTCATGGCAGAAGCATTGTACTGGTAAAGAATACGCCCGGTCATCAGCATTAACGGATATTCCTCATCCGGAAGCTCTGCCGAGGGCACATATCTTGCTGGATACAAAAGTGCCTTTCCCCTTGCGGGATGCCCTTCGTGCATGATGGCAGTACCGGGATGCCCGGGACCGGTGCAGGGCCACTGGAGGCTTTCGCCCTCATCCAGTCTTTTGTATGATATACCGGCAAAGCTCGGTGTCACCGAGGCGATCTCGTCCATGATCTCCGCGGGGGTCATTCTTTTCTGGGGATAACCCATGGCGTTCATAAGGTCTGTGAGGATATCCGTATCAGGTCTCATATCACCCTTAAGGCTTACCGCCTTCCTGATACGCTGTACCCTTCTCTCCGTATTGGTAAAGGTCCCCTCCTTTTCGGCATAGCTTATGGCCGGAAGGACGACATCCGCACGCTTTGCGGTCTCAGTCATGAACAGATCCTGCACAACGAAAAACTCAAGGCTGTCAAGGGCTTTGATTATGTGCTTCGTGTCAGGGTCGGAAACCACCGGATCCTCACCCTGGATATAAAGTCCCTTTATCCTTCCCTCGATGGCTGCCGGGAATACCTCCGTAGCCTTAAGCCCGGGCTTATCACTTAAGCTTACCCCCCAGGCCTTCTCAAACTTTTTGCGGACCTCGGCATTGTCCACCTTCTGATAGCCGGGATAATCGGTAGGCGAGGCCCCCATGTCGCAGGCGCCCTGAACGTTATTCTGCCCTCTGAGAGGATTGACCCCGCAGCCGCTTTTCCCGATCTTTCCGCAGATCACCGCAAGGTTTGACATGCTCATGACCCCTTCCGTACCGGTCGTATGCTCCGTTACTCCCAGGCAGTAGATTATGGGAGCCTTTTGGGCGCAGGCATACATCCTTGCCGCTTCCCTGAGCTTATCCGGATCTATATGACAGAGCTCTCCGACCTTTTCCGGAGTATATTCCTTTACCAGCTCCTTAAGCTCCTCATAGCCCTCTGTGTTTTCCTTTATATAGGCGTCGTCAGTAAGACCCTCCTCAATGATGACGTGCATCATGCCGTTTGCAAAGGCGACATTTGTTCCGGGACGCAGCTTTAAATGGATATCCGCGTGTTTGGTAAGGGATATGTCCCTGGGATCGACCACAATGAGCCTTGTACCGTTCTTTACCGCCTGTCTTATCTGCATACCCACAACAGGATGGGCTTCCTCGGGATTGGAGCCCACAAGAAGGATAACATCCACATCATGGGTTATATCGTAAACAGGATTTGTCATTGCTCCCGAGCCCAGTGTTTTTGCGAGCCCTGTTACCGTCGCGGAATGACATACCCTCGCGCAGTTATCGGTATTATTGGTGCCAAAGCAGGTACGCACCATCTTCTGGACCATGTAGATGTCCTCGTTTGCGCTTCTGGAGCAGGCAAAGCCCGCAAGAGAGTCGCCTCCGTACCGCTTTTTAAGGTCCATGAAGCGCTCCGCCGTATAGGCTATCGCCTTTTCCCAGGTTGCCTCTTCAAATTGCCCCGTCTCTTTGTTTTTTATGAGCGGAGTGGTCAGCCTGTCCTCAGAAGCTACGAAATCAAAGCTTCCCGAGCGTCCCTTGACACACAAAAGCCCATGATTTGAAGGACCGTCCGCCGCTTCTACGTTCACTATCCTGTTATCCTTTACCACAAGGTAAAACTGGCAGCCTGTCGCGCAATGAGGACAGGTGGTGAGTACCTTCTTAACCTCCCATTCCCGATAGTCTTCCCTCCGCTTTAAGGTAAGCGCCCCTGTAGGGCAGGCCGTGGCACAGTTTCCGCAGGACTCACATCCGCTTTTCTTCCAGTCCTTTCCGAAGGGTGTCTCCACAGAATGAAAGTTACCGGTACGTCCGCTTTTAAGCACCCCGTTCACCGCCGCGTTATGACATACGTTAATACAGCGCTGACAGTGGATGCATTTGCCCGGATCGTAGGAAATATAAGGATTAAAATTCTGAAGGGGGCGCTTCTTTTCTATAAGGGCCCTTTCGGTCTTATATTCAATTTCCTTTACACCGTACCTGTTGCACAGCATCTGAAGCCTGCACACTCCGTTTCCCGGGCAGCTCATACAGTCCACGTTATGGTTTATGAGGATGAGCTTAAGCATCCATTCCCGGTATTGCTTAAGCCTTTCTGTTTCAGTTTCGATCACCATCCCCTCCTGCACCCTTGTCTTGCAGGCGGCAAGGAGATAGTCATAGCCCTTTACCTCTACCATGCAAAGCCTGCAGGAGCCGATATCACTGACATACTCCATGTAACAGAGCGAGGGGATATCTATGCCCTCGTCCGCAGCAGCCTGAAGGATCGTTTTCTCCTCTGAGGTCTCTACTATGTTTCCGTTAATGGTTATCGTTATCATACGCATCTGCCTCCTACCATGGAACCACAGCCAAAGTTGTCACAACGCAGGCATCTGCCTGACTCACGCATTGCCTCCTCGAAGGTCATGGATAACTCGACCTCCTTAAAATTATTCCTTCTTTCAAAGGGATCGACCTCCTCAAGCTCCGCCCTTCCCGTAGGAATGCACTTATTGGGCATTGCGGCGGGTGAGCTGACCTCGCAGGCTATCTTATGATGATATCCCAGATACTCATCTATATTGCAGGCGGCGACCTGTCCTGCCGCTATGGCATTTATGGCGGTAGAAGGGCCTGTCACACAGTCTCCCCCGGAAAAAACTCCCGCCATTTCCTTTACCATGCAGGTCTCGTCCGCGTTTATCCTGCTTCTTATCACCGGCACTCCTGCCTTCTCAAAGGCCTTTACATCACTGCGCTGTCCTACGCCGAGTATCAGCACGTCACACTTAAATCTGTAGGGATAGGCGCTTGAATGCTCCGTTGTCATCATTCCGTTGGAATCATATTCTCCCACTATCTCCGGCTGGAGCCACACGGCGCTTACATTTCCCGTTTCCGGATTAGTCTCGATGTTAAGGAAGCTCAAAAGCGTCCTGAAGCGGACCCCCTCCTGCATCGCTCCGGTGATCTCACCCTCAAGAGCGGTTATATCGTCTCTTTTTCTCGTAAACACATGAACAGTTTCCGCATTCAGTCGTACAGCCGTCCTGGCCGCGTCCATGGCTACGTTGCCGCCTCCTATGAGCACCACATTCTTACCGGTAAGGTCCATAGGCCTTCCGTCAGCCACATCCTGTAAGAAATCAGCGGCGGGGATCACATTCCCGGCATCGGCATTATCCATTGGCATACGGTTTCCGATCTGCGCGCCCAACGCCAGATACACGGCATCGTAGTCTGCCCTGAGTTCCTCAAAGGTCACGTCCCGTCCCACCCTTGTGGAGGTATGTACCTCTATGTCGCCCGTCTCCAGTATGGCCTTTATATCCTGATCCAGCCGTTTTTTGGGCAGGCGGTATTCAGGTATCCCGTATCTCAGCATTCCTCCCAGCTTTTCATGCTCCTCAAATACTACCGCCTTATGTCCCATAAGTGACAGAAAATAGGCAGCGGTAAGCCCTGAGGGGCCTCCTCCTATGATGGCTATCCTCTTTCCTGTGCTGACATTTACCGGAGGGGTCTTTACCGTATCGGCGCTTACCTGATCGACGGCATACTTTTTAAGCCCCCTGATATTTATGGCAGCGTCTATTATCGTCCGCCTGCACTTCCTTTCGCAGGGATGCTCGCATACCATGGCACAGGCGGTGGGGAACGGATTTCTGTCCCTGATCATGTTGATGGCGCCCGCGTAATCCTTTGCCGCGATAAGCGCAATGTACCCGGGCACATCCACATGCGCCGGACAGAGAGTTATGCACGGAACAGTCTGTGACGGCACTGGATCCTCGCTCAGCTGGGCCGCCGCCGTTACGCATTTGCCGTGCTTGATATGGCTGTGATACTCATCGGCAAATTCCTTCAGACTGTCAAGCACCATTTTCCCCGCCGTAACGCCTACCGCGCAGTCTGAGGTCTTTGCGATCATCTCACAAAGCGCCTTCAGCTCGTTTATGGTATCCGCATCCGCGTTGCCGCGGATTATCTTCAGGAGAAGCTTATCCGCTTCCGTCAGTCCGTCCCGGCAGGGCACGCATTTCCCGCAGGACTGATTCATTGATATCTGAAGCAGTGACCTGTATAAAACCAGAGGGCACAGCCCCGGAGGATAGGAACTCATTCTTGAGTGAAACTTGCGGAGCACTACGTCTATCCTCTCGTCCATATTGCCCCTTTTAGCTAATCTGTGCATATAAGACCTCCCTATTTGCTTTATTATGATTCCCTGAGCGGCATTACATATCGAGGCGACACCCCGAGAAATTCAGGCTTCTCACAAAGAGAGCCGCTTTTCGGAATGCGCCACCAGACGTCGGGGCTTTCAGGACTCTGCCCCGGGTATCTGAACTCAAGTACACGCTCAAAGGGCTCCTCAAGCCCTGAGACAAACCTGACCGGAAAGCGGTTTTCCTTCTCGGAGGGGTCAAAATAATGGGCCCGTATCCCAAGATGGGTCACTGCCTCAGGTATCCCCAATGAGGTCCTGAAGGCGATCCCCCACTCCGGTGCAAACAGGATATCCCTTCCTTCGGGCCTGGCCGGTGTAATGTTCTTACAGCCGGTAAGGAGAGCTGCAGTAACCGTTTTGGGGTCTGAAAACAGGCTTTCTGTTTCCACCGGACCGTTCATTAAGCCATCCGTAAGCACTGACGTTTTTGAGCACATCCGGTATATCTCATCCCGGCTGTGGCTCACCATGAGCACAGGACGGCCATATTCCCTGAGCGTTTCAAGCATACTGATCTGAAGCTTCATACGAAGGTGCGCATCAAGTGCCGAAAAGGGCTCGTCAAGGAGCAAAAGCTGCGGCCTGTTCACCATTATCCTTGCAAGAGCCACTCTCTGCTGCTGTCCCCCGGAAAGCTCCTGCACCCTTCTTTCCGACAGTCCCTCAAGCCCGTACCTTTTAAGCGCCTCCCGAAGCACCCTGTCTCTTACGCCTCTGTCCCTTTCCCCGTGAAGCCCGCAGAGAATGTTCCGGCCCACGTTCATGTCCGGAAAAAGGGCATAATTCTGAAACATGTAACCGACTCTCCGCTTCCGGGGCTTTAAGTCGATCCTTTTTTCCGAGTCAAACAGCACTCTGCCGTCCAGGATTATCCTGCCTCTGTCCGGGCGTTCTATGCCGGCAATGCATTTCAGGGTAAGGCTCTTGCCGCTTCCGGAGGGGCCTAAGATCCCCGTTATCTCATTCCCGCATTCAAACCGGGAACGAAGATAAAAGGATCCCAGTTTTTTCTCGATGTCCACATATAAGCTCAATGCTCCGACACCCTTTTCTTTTTATTCTCAAGAATGTTCACGCTCATCAGTATGACCGTGCTGAACACCAGATTTACCGTCACCCAGAATGCCGCTCCCTTATTGTCATTCAGCCGGTAAAGCTGATAAACCGTCGTTGAAACGGTAGCCGTCCTTCCAGGGATATACCCGATGAGCATTGAGGTGGCTCCGTATTCCCCAAGCGCACGGGCAAAGGAGAGCACAAAGCCCGCGAGCAATCCCTGTCTGCAGGCCGGAAGCCTGATACGCCAAAAAATGAAGCTGTCGCTGAGGCCAAGGGTCTGCCCCGCAAAGGCAAGATTTTCATCGAAGGCTTCAAAAGCCCCCCTCGAGGTGCGGTACATAAGAGGAAAGGCTACGACCACGGCCGCTAAGACCCCTCCATACCAGGTCATGACGAACCTGAAGCCGAGGCTGTCAAGAAAAGCGCCAAGAGGCCTTTTTATCCCGACAATAAGCAGCAGGCAGTAACCGCACACAGTAGGCGGGAGCACTAGGGGCAGGGTAAGGATCACATCCAGCACGCCCTTTAATACCTTCGGGAGCTTTGCGGCATAATACGCGCCCGCTATACCGAAAACGGCTACAAAAAGTCCGGATACCAGTGCTATCTTAAGAGAATTCCATAATGGAAACCAGTCGACAGAGGCAGTCATCTTTACTGGCCATATAACGGTGAGAAGCCCACCGATGAGAAGATTTCCGCACACTCCCCGGTTTTAAGGTAATCAAGGAATTTCCCTGCCTCCTCCGGCTCTCCCGCACTCTTAAGCACTGCCGCGGGATAGATCACCATGCCGCCGCACATTTCCTCCGTCGCCTCGTCCACCGCTGTAAGCCCTGCGCTGAAGGCATCGGTAGCATATATTATCCCGCAGTCGGCCGAGCCCTCCTGGATAAAGGCCATTACCTCCTTGACGTTTGAACCGTAGGTAAGCCTGTCTGCCACCTCGCTCTCAGTTATTCCCAGATATTCAAATATCCTCCCGGTATACTGGCCTACCGGAACATCTGCGTTACCGACCGCAAGCAGTATGTCTCCGCTTTCAAGGAGCTCCCTCAGCTGCTCAAAGCTGTTTATACCCGCGGGGTTACCTTCCGGCACCGCAAGCACGACCCTGTTTTTAAGAAGGTCGATCCTTGTGCTGCTGTCGGCGATGTCAAGCCCCTCTGTATTTACCTCGGGGGAAGCGGTGATATCCAGCTCGTCCATCTGTTTGGTTGCTGCGGATATAAAAAGATCACAGTCTGCTCCCTCCGCGATCTGTGTTTTAAGCGTCCCGGAGGAATCGAAATTACATACTATGCTCACATCGGGATTTTTTTCCATATATTTATCCGCCGCCTCCGTAAGGGTTTCCGTAAGAGACGCTGCGGCAAACACAACGACCTCGTGTAAAGCGGCCTCATTAACATCCTCCGGGCTTTCCGCCGCTTCACCCGCGTCGCCCTCATTACCCTGCTTCGTACCGGCCGAACCGCCTGATACAGGAACCCCAAAGGCACAGCCCGAAAGGCTCCCCGTAAGGAGCAGCACACTTAGTATCACCGTAAAAAAAACCCGTGTACGCCGTAACTCTTTTTTCATAAACAACCACCTCCTAATTGAAACTCGTGTTCCGGGGCTGAAAGCACCGAAACTACTGTGTTTTTCGTTCGAGGACATGTCCTCGAAGTGATACTTACTTCTCTACATCTAGTTCATGGACACCTCGTTAGCTAATGTGTCCTCCAAGGTCAAAATCCTTCTTCGAGGACATGGAGGACACTACTTTACTAACACGAGTTTCCCTTTCCAAAACCGCATAGCGGAAAATGACAGACCTCACAGTTTAAGCACAGGCCGCCTTCTCCCAGTGCATCCAGATCAACCTTCCTGAGCAGATCATCCGAAAACAGATGGGGGAGCACCAGATCGAGCACCGTTCTTTTATTGTACATCGCGCAGCCGGGTACCCCGATTATCGGAATATGACTGTCGCCGTAATAGCTTAACATGAACATGGCTCCCGGAAGCACGGGCGCTCCGTAGCTTATTATTTCCGCGCCGGTGTCACGTATCGCGGCGGGAGTCCTGTCGTCAGGATCAACGCTCATCCCCCCCGTACAGATTATCATATCAGCTCCCTTTTTTAAAAGCTTTTTTATTGCATTCAGTATATGCTCACTGTCGTCATCACTTATCTCGTGCCCGACCGTCTCCGCCCCGTATTCCTCAAGCTTGCTTAAGATCACAGGGGTAAAGGCATCGCTTATCCTCCCGTGATATACCTCATTTCCGGTGGTGACTATCCCCGCGCGCTTCTTAAGAAAGGGAAGAATGCGAAATACAGGCCCCCCTGCCGCAGCCTCTCTGGCCTCTTCCATTCTTTTTTTATCGATCACAAGCGGGATTATCCTGGTGCCCGCAAGCCTGTCTCCCTCACTCACGGGAAAATCCCCGTGCCTTGAGGCCACCATCAGCTCACCGATGGAATTGAGCCTTAGGAGCTTTTTTCTGTCCACCTTAAACAGCCCGGAAATATCGGCTATGAGCTCTATCTTTCCTTCCTTTGGCGGAGTCGGATGCATATGCTCCCCGGCGCAGAGTCCGTACAGGAGCTTTGCGGCCTCATTTTCGTGGAGCATATTCTCATCATTTTCCCAGACATAGATATGGTCCTTTCCCATGGACTTCAGCACGGGAATATCCTCCTCGGTTATCACATGCCCCTTCCTGAAGGCTGCATCCTTATATTCACCCGGAACGATCCTTGTCATATCGTGACAGAGGATCTGTCCCACTGCCTCTTCGATCCTTATAAGCTTCATCATCTTTGTCCTCCAGTGTCAGGCACGAGCCGAGTTTACTCGAGCTCGTATCTGACACGCCAATCAAGTTTGAAAGTTTACTTTCAAACTTTCCTTCCCGGTAAACAGTCATTAAAACGGCTCAAGGAGAATCTCAACGGTACCGCCGCATACCTCCCCCTCGCCATTATGAGGTGTCAGCTCCAGGCTTAACAGCTCGGGCTTATCCGCGCCGGCGCTCAGCATTTCTCCCGCTTTTTTTATCACCCGCGCTTCCAGAAGGCCCCCTCCTATGGTGTTTACCGTACAGTCCTTTGTTATAAGCATCCTGGCGCCTGTATCCCTTGGTGCGCTTCCCCTTCTGCTTATAATGGTCGCCAGTATCTTCTTTTCATTCGGGGCTATGCCCTCTGTCTCTCCCAGCACGGCCTTCAGGATGTCCTCGGGGATCACACGCACCTTCTTCCGGTTTTTTATCCGGATTATTTCCGCAAGGATCGAAACAGCTATCTCCTCCGGCGTTTCGGAGCCTATATCGAGCCCGATGGGAGAATGCAGTTCTTCAAAGAGTCCTGCTGCCCCGATTTCCTTAAGGGCCTCCCTCGCAAGAAGAGCCCTGTTTTTTGATCCCAGCATTCCCACATACGCCCGGCTCTTTCCGTTTATCTCAAGAAGACACTCCATATCCCTGCTGTGCCCTCTTGTAACTATAACAAAATAAGTAGAGCAGTCCCCGTCAACAGTCCTTAAGGCTTCCCCGAAGGGCTTTGCGATCACCCTGTCCGCCCCGGCCTCCTTCGCTTTTTCGGTATACTCCCGTCTGTCGTCAACAGCTGTCACATAAAAGCCCGTAAGCTTTGCCAGCTTAATGACGGGGATCGCCACGTGACCGCAGCCGCACACCACCATTTTATTTCTCCGGCCCGTCACCTCGGTATAGACCTCCATACCGCAAAGCTGCTCCCTTCCGCCTCCCGAAAGGGTACCAAGCTCTGCCTCGTGCTTCTTAAGGAACCCGTCCTCTGCTGTAAAGTATACCGGTGCCTTACCGTTAAGGATCGCCTTCTCTCCGGCAAAGGCTCCGCTTATCACTGTAACGGTCAGTATCTCCCTGTCGTCTCCGCACTTTGTAAGAGCATTAAAAAATCCATTCATAGCCGATCATTTCCAAAACAGTTTTTTCCCGCAGACAAGCTTGCCCGCGATATCATTGTCATGTCCAAGGTATACGAAGCGTTCCAGACGCTCTGCGATATTCATATCTGTTCTCATTGTCGGTATCCTGCTTTCGTCAAGGATAAGGGCGTCAAACATATAGCCCTTTTCAAGGCTTCCCGCCTTTCCGAAGAAGGCCCCTCCTCCTTTGGTTGCCAGGTAAAAGGCCTCGGAAAAGGTCAGGGGCTTTACGCTGCCGTCATAGAGCCTGAAGCGAAGCTTCGACGCGAAGACGGCATTTCTTATTGCCGAAAACATCGATGTGGAGGAGCCTCCTGCCACATCGGTTGCAAGCCCTGTATTGAGCCCGGCCTCCAGATATTTTTTAACGGGCGCCGCACCCGAGCAGAGGTTTATATTCGATTCGGGACTGTGGGCGATGAATACCCCGTTTTCCTTAAGTATCGACAGCTCCTCCTCACCGCTCCATACACAGTGAACCATGACAGAGGGACAGTCCTTTCTGATAAGTCCGGCCCTGACATAGCTGTCGGCATAGCAGGAGGTATCGGGTTCAAGCTCCTTTACCAGCTCTATCTCCGACAGGTTTTCCGAAAGGTGAGACTGCACAGGAACCGCATACTCCCTTGAAAGCTCTGCAAGTCCTCTCATAAGCTCTCTGGTGCAGGCCGGGGTAAAACGAGGAGTTATGATTGGATGTGTGTTTAAAAAACCGGCTTTTTCCGCCTCTGACAGCCACTCCCCGGTCGCGGAAAGAGAGCCCTCGGTGCTCTCCACATAATAATCAGGCACGTTCCTGTCCATGCAGACCTTCCCTACAAAGGTCACAAGCCCGCTTTCCTCCAAAAGCTCCATCAGCTTAAGAGTAGCCGCCTTATGGGCAGTCGCAAAAACACAGGCTCTTGTGGTGGCGCTGTGCCTGAGCTCCTTTACAAACATTGCATATGCCGCGGCGGCATAATCAATGTCCGCGTATCTGGCCTCCTCGGGAAAGGCATAGGAGGCAAGCCAGGGCAGAAGCTCCATATCCATCCCTATTCCCCTGAACTGATACTGAGGGGCATGGATATGCAGGTCTACAAGCCCCGGGATTATGAGCTTTCCACGGACATCCTCAACGGGCAGTCCTCTATATTCCTCCGGAAGGCTCTCAAAAACACCCTCAGAGACCCCGTTTACGCATACGGCGTATGCATCCTCAAAGGTAATAAGCTCATCCGGCCCCCTGCTGTATGCCACAGGCCCATGAAGTATAAGACTGTTCTCTGTATTTATCATTCTGTTCCTCTCGTTATGTAACTTCCTATGTTTTAATTCTGAAAATCCCCGGCCCCGGGTCTTCCCCCGGACAAGCTGAAATGCTACAATATTTCCCGTGAGAGATACCGCGGCAGACAGCTTACAGGCGGCTGACACAACCAATTGCCTTACGTTTGCCGCAGGCCCGTCATCCCTCAATTATGATAACGGTGGTGATACCTTGATATATCTTGACAATGCGGCCACAACCCTTAAGAAGCCTTCGGCAGTAAAGGAAGCAATGCTCCTTGCTCTTGACACCATGGGGAACTCCTCCCGCGGAGCGCATGACATCGCTCTCAATGCCTCGCGTACTGTATATGAAGCCAGGGAAAGGCTTGCAGCCTTTTTCAACTGCACCCGGCCCGATCATGTGATATTTACCTCAAATATCACCGAATCCCTTAATATAGTCCTTTCCGGTCTCCTTGAAGCCGGGGATCATGTGATATCCACGGAGCTTGAGCACAATTCCGTCCTTCGTCCCCTCTGCAGGCTAAGGGAGGAGCGAAACGTAGCCGTGGACCTTGTGTCTTCATCCCGCAGGGGTTTAGTGGATTATTCCGATTTTGAGCGTTTGATGCGCCCCGAAACGAAGCTTGTCGTCTGTACCCATGCCTCAAACCTTACCGGCAATGTCCTCGATATCAGCCGTATAGCTCAGATTGCTCATTCTCATAATGCATTGTTTGCAGTCGATTCGGCTCAGACAGCCGGGACCCGAAAGGTCGATATGCAGAAGCACGGCATAGATGTCCTGTGCTTTACAGGGCATAAGGGACTGCTCGGCCCTCAGGGGACCGGAGGCATCTGCATCCGTGAGGGTGTTGATATAAAGCCCTTTAAGTCCGGCGGCACCGGGGTGCAGAGCAGTCTCTGCAGACAGCCTGACCGGTATCCTGCGCGTCTGGAGGCAGGTACCTTAAACAGCCCAGGCATCGCAGGACTGGCTGCGGCTGTTGATTTTATTGCTTCAAAGGGCCTTAACGTGATCTCGGAAAGGGAAGCCCTGCTCACCCTGCGGTTTTACGAAAAGGTAAGGGGAATTCCCGGAATAACGGTATATGGAGACTTTGAAGGAGAGCATGCGGGCATAGTCTCCCTCAATGTCCGGGATCTGGATTCGGGACTTGTCTCCGGGATACTGTCGGATGAGTTCGGGATAGCAACGCGCCCGGGACTGCACTGCGCTCCGCTTCTTCACAGGGCCCTCGGAACCAAAGCCCAGGGAGCCGTTCGTTTCAGCTTTTCCTGCTTTACTGAAGAAGCTGAGATCGACAGGGCCGCAGCCGCAGTTAAAAGCATTTCCGAAAGGCCCCTCCCATAAAGCAGGCTCAGGAAGCGCTTTCCCTGCCAAGCCTTCTGTACATGACTTTTTTGACGGCACGCAGGATGTTCTCGTAGCCCGTACAGCGGCACAGATGTCCCGAAAGCAGCTTTCTCAGCTCATCCTCCGAGAAGAACCTGCCGGTGTTCATGATCTCAGCCGCAGTCATTATGAAGCCCGGTGTGCAGAACCCGCACTGGATAGCGTTTTCTTCGATAAATGCCTCCTGTATGTCACTGAGCTTCCCGTCGGGAGACAGTAGCCCCTCCAGGGTATCTATCCTTTTTCCCTCCGCCCAGATCGCCAGATAAATACAGGAATTAAAGGCCTCCCCGTTTATTAGCACGGTGCAGGCCCCGCATTCTCCGACCTCACAGCCCTTTTTGACGGATGTCAGGTTATGATCATCGCGCAGCATATCGGTCAGCGAAGCGCGGACATCCACCATTTTTTCGACCTCTTTTCCGTTGATCGTACAGTGTACCAGCTTATACTGTCTGCTCATGAGTTTCACCCCCTGCAAGCTCATATGCCCTCGTAAGAGCGCGCTTTGCCATTTCCACCGCGATATGCTGCCTGAAGGCCCTGCTTGCCCGCCATGAGTCTCTTGGCTTTATGTCGTCTATAACGGCCCGTGAAAAGCGTTCTGCAAGCTCCTTTGAGAAGACCGCTCCATTTGCGGTCTGCTCCGCCGCCGGACACCTCATCGGTACCGGTCCCGCCACACCGTAGGCTATGCGGCAGCGCTCTATCGTCCTTTTATCCTGCGACAGACGCACATTGACGCTGCAGCCGAGGGTCGCTATCTCCATGGCATTGCGCAGTCCGTATTTAATGTAATGCCCGAAGGTGTTTTCCCAGCTTGTCCTGGGAATAAGGATCGCGGTCTGTATCTCGTCCGGGGATATGTCGACCTGGCCGGCCTTAATATAAAAATCCTGTATCGGAAGATATCTTCTGCCGTTTTGCCCGGCAAGCTCTACCACGGCCTCAAGGGCAAAAAGCGTGGAGGCCGTATCCGCGGAGGTGACGCCGTTGCAGGTATTGCCTCCTATGGTCCCGATATTCCTGATCTGCGGCGACCCCACCTGGTCTGCCGCCTCTCCCAGCACATTGCAGTATTTCTGTATGAGAGGATCCCCGGTTATATGGGAAAAGCTGGTAAGTGAGCCGATCCTTATGCTGTCCTCCTTATCAAGGCTTACGCCTCTCAGCTCATCAAGCATATAAATGGAAATAAGCTCCTGCCCGGCACGCTTCCCCTCCCGCAGCTGCACAAGCACATCAGAGCCTCCCGCGATGATCTGCGCCTCGGGATGTTCTAGCCTTAGCTTAACGGCATCATCAACGCTCTGCGCCTCGTAAAGCGCCTTAATGTCATACATATCTACGCCTCCTCCCGCCAGTCATCGTGAATGAGTCCTGCCCTTGTAAATTCCTCAAACAATACATGAGGATTTATCGGATTATGATCTATCGCAACTCCCGTGGCATTCAATATCGCATTGCGGATAGCGGGAGCACCCGAACAGGCCGGAGGCTCCCCCAGCGCCTTTGTCCCAAAAGGAGAGGTAGGCTCGGGATTTTCAATGAAATCCGCCTCCAGGCGGGGATGATCCATAATAGTGGACAGCTTGTAATCAAGCAGATTCCCGTTTAAGGGCCTGCCGTTCTTTTTGTCAAAAATAAGCTGCTCCGAAAGACCGTAGCCTATGGCCATTGACATGCCGCCGTGTACCTGTGCCTCGGCAAGGGCGGGGTTTATGAGCCTTCCGCAGTCATGGACATTGACAATGCGCTTTATCGTTACCTTACACATGGGAATATCTACCTCGACCTCTGCAAAGGTACAGCCGAAGGAATATGCGTTATTGCGGATCGTATAGGTGCTTTCGGCCGTGATATGCTCACTGTGCACCGGATTGTACTGTGCGGTCATCGCAAGCTCCTTAAGGCTTAACAGCACCGTTTTGTCTTCCTTTCTTATGATGTTCCCATCCGCTATATCCATACAGGATACCGCCTGACGGGTCACCTCACTTGCATATTGCAGTATTTTTCCTCTGAGGATATCCGCGGTCTGCTTTATCGCAAAGCCCGCAACATAGGTCTGACGGGAGGCATAGGCGCCAAGCCCCGTCGGAGTGATATCCGTATCCTGACAGGATTTCACATGCACATCCCGGCAGCTTCTAAGGCCCACCGCCTCAGCCACCATCTGTGCAAAGGCCGTATCCGCGCCCTGGCCGATCTCAGTCTCTCCGCACTGAAAGGTCACGGTACCGTCAAGGTTCAATAACATCCTGTTTGAGGAGGTCTCAAGCGCTATGGGATAGACCGCCGTATTATACCAGAAGGTTGCAAGACCTATCCCGCGTCTTATATCTTTGGTATCGGCGGCAAATTCCTTCCTTTTGCGTTCATAATCCATAAGACCCGCCCCCCTTGCCATGCACTCCCTGTAGGAATCGTAATAATTGGTATTATGGGAGAAGCCGTCATGAAACCCCTTTGGCATTATATTCCTTTCCCTGAATTCATAGGGATCCATTTGAAGGGCAAGGGCACAGTCCTCGATATTTGCCTCGTCCGCAAAGCTTGCCTGAGGCATTCCGTAGCCCCTCATGGCCCCGGCCGCCGGGCGGTTGGTAAAGACCGTATAAGCATCACATTCCATGTTTTCACAGGGATAATGCTGGGGAAACGAGCCAATGGCCTTTGCGGCCACGGAATGGCCATGGGAAGCATAGGCACCCTGGTTTGAAAAAAGCTCCACCTTTCTTGCCGCGATAGTCCCGTCCCCGCGCAGCCATGTCACGATATGGAACCTCATGGCATGCCTCACCCGGTTTGACACAAAGGTCTCCTCCCTGCTGCAGTCAAGGCGTACCGGGCGCCCTCCGACCTGAGTCGTGCAGAAGGCACAAAGCGGCTCGTAAAGCGCATCCTGTTTATTTCCGAAGCCGCCCCCGATATATGGCTTTATCACCTCTATATCCCCCCAGGGGCGTCCCAGGGCCTGTCCGGTTATACGCCGTATTATATGAGGTATCTGAGTGGAGGAAACGATCACTATCCTGCCGTTCTCCTCCCAGGAAAAGCAGCCGTGGTTTTCAATGTGGCAATGCTGTACCGTCGGCGTATCATACCATTTATCCACACAGATCAGTCCCGGCTCCTTTATCGCGGCCTGATAATCTCCCTTACGTATTTCCGTGTGCTTTAATACATTGCCGGCAAAGCCCTCATGCAGCAGCGGAGCGCCTTCCCTCATGGCCTCCTGCGGGTCAAGTACAAAGGGAAGCTCTTCATAGTTGACCTTTATGGCACGCACTCCCTGTACGGCTGAGACCTCATCCTCGGCAATGACCACCGCAACGTCGTCTCCGAAATAGCGGACATGACGGTTCAGAAGCTGCCGGTCGGCAATATCCTGATGTCCTTCATCCATCGACCAGGGATGCCCCGCGGTGGGAAAGCAGATGTCGGGGACATCAAAGCAGGTGAGCACCCTTATGACCCCGGGGATCCTTTCCGCATCGGAGGTATCTACAGAGGTTACGATACCATGCGCGATCTCGGAATGCTTAACTCGCGCGTAAAGCGCACCCTTCGGGATACGGTCCTCATAATATTTCGTCCTTCCGCTGGCCTTGTCGTAGCCGTCAACGCGCAGCTCTCTTTTTCCTGTTATGCTCATATCGCCCTCCAAACCCGCAGAGGCTCTGCGTCTTTTCCTGATGCTCAGGAAAGAGTTGACTTATCCCTTATTTATGTATAATCTGAAACACATGAATGACCCGGCAAAACGTAAACAGAATCCTTATAAGGCAGACAGAGACCGCACCGGCTGTGTGATCCTGGCCGCGGGAAACGCGTCACGCTTTGGGGAAAACAAGCTCACCGTAAAGCTCGGTTCAAGGGCGGTCATCGAACATGCGTTTGATGCTGTTCCAGCAGGGCTTTTTGAAGCCGTCTGTGTTGTTACCCAATATGACGAAATAGAGGCGCTTTCCCGGCAGTACGGCTTTAAATGTATCCGCAACGACCGTCCCGGTTCGGGCCTTGGCTATACGATAAGGCTTGGAACAGAGGCGCTTTCGCCCTGCTGCGGCGCGATCCTTTATATGGTCTCGGACCAGCCTCTTCTTAAAAAGGAAAGCCTGGAGAGGCTTTATAAGCTCCATTTAAAGTATCCGGATAAGATAATAAGCGCCGCCTGCAGCATGAGGCAGGGAAACCCCTGTATCTTTCCCGAAAGGTACTTTCCGGAGCTTACCGCGCTTACCGGCGACACCGGAGGAAAAAGCGTTATCCGAAGCCACACGGACAGTCTCATCCTCTGTGAGCTTGAGGAGCAGGAGCTTACGGACATAGATACCCCTGAGGAGCTTGAGAGCCTTAAAGCGCTAAGACCGTCCCTTCCCTCCTGAATACGGTGTATCCTCAAGAGGAAGGCTCATGCGCCGTTTCCCGTCAAAACGATAATAGGCGTCCGCGATCGCGGGAGCAGTGGGTATTGAGGTTATCTCTCCTATGCCTATTGCCCCGCCCGAAAGCTTTAGTCCCGGTTTCTCCACCACAATAGCCTTAACGGGAGGCACCTGTGTGGCACGCAGCAGCCCAAGGGTCCCGTATCTTGCAGTGGGTCTCAGGTTTTCATCTATCGGGAAGCCCTCCGTAAGGGCATAGCCCATAGACATGATAACTCCGCCCTCTATCTGTCCCTCACAGGACAGGGGATTCACGGCCTTTCCCACATCATGGGCGGCGACCAGCTGCTTTATCCTTCCTGTTTCCCTGTCGATTATACAGAGCTGTGTGGCATACCCGTAGGCAATATGGGATACGGGATTTGGCACCTCCGCCCCCAGGGGGTCCGTAGCCGCAAGATACTCTCCGTAAAATTCCATTCCCTTAAGCTTTGGCAGAGGCCTTTCCTTAAGGGCTTCATTAAGCTTCTCACAGGCGCGTCTTACAGCCTCACCGGTGATAAGCGTCTGCCTTGAGCCCGAGGTGTCACCGGAATCGGGGGCTATCCAGGTGTTGCTCCGTTCATATACCATATCGTCAGGCGATATGCCTGTATTCTCGGAAACTATCTGCATAAGGACTGTCCCCAGTCCCTGTCCGATACAGGAGGCGCCGGAATATATATGCACCTTTCCGTCGTCCTCTATTATAAGCCTTGCCCGCCCCCAGTCAGGCAGCCCCACTCCGACGCCCGAGTTTTTCATCGCGCAGGCTATCCCCACAGGATCCCCGTTCCTTACGGCCTCATCATAATAAGGCTTCACCGCCTCAAGCGTCTCTATGAGCCCGGTTTCAGCCCCCGCTATCTGTCCGTTTGGAAGCACCCCGAAGGGACGTATCGCGTTTAGGTAGCGTATCTCCCACGGGCTTATCCCCACCCTGTCAGCCATCATGTTTAAGAGAGTTTCGGTGGCAAAGCAGGTCTGTGTGACCCCGAAGCCGCGAAATGCCCCGGCAGGCGGGTTGTTTGTATAATAAGCGGTGCCGTCTATCTCAAAATTCTCATACGCATAGGGGCCTGCCGCATGAGTGCAGGCGCGCTCCAAAACCGGCCCTCCCAGAGACGCGAAGGCCCCCGTGTCAGACACGACCTTTGCACTCACGCCCTGTATGATGCCGTTTTCATCACAGCCCATCGTGAAATCCATCCACATCGGGTGACGCTTCGGGTGAACGAGAATAGACTCCTGCCTTGACAGCCTTACCTTCACCGGAACACGGGCAACATATGCAAGAAGGGCGGCATGGTGCTGTACGGACATGTCCTCCTTCCCGCCGAAGCCTCCTCCCACCAGCTGGTTCTCCACCAGGCACAGCTCAGGCCCCACACCCAGCATTTCAGAGCACTCCCTCATTGTCGTATGGGTGCTCTGGTCGCTTGTAAGAAGCTTCACTCCGCCGTTCTCAAGCGGCAGAGCCACGCAGCATTCCGGCTCCAGAAAGGCATGCTCCGTAAAAGGAGTCTCAAAATGCCCCGTTATCACATGCCTGCTTCCGGCGATGGCATTATCCGCGTCACCTCTCGATACATGCTTATGGGCCTGAACATTGTCCTTTTCATTTTCAAATACGAGGGGGGCATTATCCGAAGCCGCCTCGGCCGGGCCATGAACGGCGGGAAGCACTTCATATTCAACCTTAACGAGCTCCTTAGCCTTTAGAAGCGCCTCAAAGGACCTCGCGCACACAAGGGCCACCGCGTCACCGAGATAGTGTGTTATCTCTCCCACGGGGATAAGGGTCGGCTGATCCTTTTTAATATGCCCGACATAGTTTTTGCCGGGAATATCCTCCGCGGTCAGCACGCATACAACTCCCGGAACGGCCTTTGCCTCTGAGGTATCGATGCTCAGTAGCCTGGCTCTTGCGTAACGGCTGCGCACCGCACTGCCGAAGCACATTCCGTCAACATATATATCGTCAGGATATTTTCCGTAGCCCTGCACCTTCTCCGCCGCATCTATCCGGGGGACCGAAGCACCGAGCCTGAAGCTTCCTCCGTCTTCGGAAGGGAGTCTCCCTTCCCTGAATATCTCCGCCGCAAGAAGGATCGCATCAAGGATCTTTACATAGCCCGTACACCGGCAGATATTCCCGCGTATCGCAAAAGCCGCCTCCTCCCGGGTGGGACAGGGATTAACGTCCAAAAGCGCCTTGGTGCACATTACCATGCCCGGAGTGCAGAACCCGCACTGAACGGCACCCGCATGGCCAAAGGCGAAGGTATAGACCTCCTTTTCCCATTGGGACAGGCCCTCTACCGTCACAACGCTTTTTCCGTCCATTTTATCGGTCTGAAAAACACAGGCCTTTGCGGCCCTTCCGTCGATCAGGACCGTACAGGTCCCGCAGGCTCCCTCGCTGCAGCCGTCCTTAACGCTTGTCAGGCGCAGCGTATCACGCAGAAAGCGTATCAGCTTCTGATCCCTGTGAACGGTAACAATACTGCCGTTAACGGTAAACGTAGCCGCCATCAAAGCCCTCCCCGTAAAAATGTACAATCATCCCCAAATATGTCGCCTGTTTTCCACATTATAGCACAGGCCAATGTCATGGTCAAAACCCTGCCGCACCTGTTATCCTTTCTTTGCCTGCGCCGATTTACGAAGTAAATCGTGCGCTTAGGTGCGAACTTCAGTTCGCGCCGATCCGTTCAGCCTGCTGAACGGATCATTTCCTTGCCTGCGCCGATTTATTCATAAATCATGCGCTTAGGTGCGAACTTTAGTTCGCGCCGATCGGTTCGATCTATCGAACCGGTCATTTCCTTTTAAGGGTCATGGTATATTCGCCGGAGGCTTCCTCTACAGAGACCGTATAGCCCTGAAAGGACGCAAAGCGTGTAATGTTCTCAACACATACCCTTGCGTCCACCAGTACCCTGAGCTCTGCCGGGAAGCCTTCCCTTTTGACCGCCTCCTGAACCATTACCACCGGTATAGGGCAGCTCTGCCCCCTTGCATCTATCATGAAGCCCTTCCTCCTTAGTATGCGCCGATTTACGAAGTAAATCGTGCGCTTAGGTGCGAACTTCAGTTCGCGCCGATCCGTTCAGCCTGCTGAACGGATCATTTCCTTGCCTGCGCCGATTTACGAAGTAATCGTGCGCTTAGCCGCCTTCATTATGAATTTCCCGCAGCTGTTCATCACCATTGCCTGACAGTTACGATTTCCTTACTTCTTGCTCCTGCAGTTTGTTATGGAAATAACGAGCAATACGGCAAAGCCTGTAAATACGGTAGCCTTTCCCGCGGTGCTTATCCCGCCGACCTTGTAAACACCGTCGGTCACGGAATCCGCGCTGCCGGCAAGGCCGAAATTATGGGAAAGAGCCGTTCCCATAAGCATTCCGAGAACCGTCACACCGCTGTCCCCGTTTCCCTCTCCCGTAAGTATAAGCTGCCTCAGGGGACAGCCTCCGAGAAGAACGCTTCCCCATCCGGCAAGAGCCATCCCCAGAAAATTCCACAGCTGCGACGAATGGGAGACCGGCTGTGAAAGAGTCGAGAAGCCGGTAAAGCTTCCGGTTATGATATTTCCCAGAAGGACGGTGATGAATATGACCGCAAAGCCTGAAAGCAGATTAAAATCCCTGAACATAACGGCATCCCTCATACCGCCGACCATACAGAGACGGGATCTCTGTGAAAGAGCGCCGACAATCAGGCCTGCCGCAAGCGATACGAGCACCGGGGCATACCTTGAGCCCGGGCCCTCCTCCGACAATGCGAATATCGAAGGGACGAGAAGAAACAGTATGAACATAAGGATCAGCACACCGGGTACGGCAAAGCCCTCGGTGCCCTTTACCTCATAGGCTCTTTTAAGGGTAAAGCCCTTTTTCAGGAAAAAGATTCCCGTAAGGATACCCGCAAAGAAGCCCGCAAGCCCCACAAATGCGTTCAGATCGCCCCCGCCCATTCGTATGACCATCCTTAAGGGGCAGCCTAAGAACACAAGGGCACCCATCATGACAAAGGCCCCCAGTACAAAGCGTGTTGCGGGCGAGGAGCCGGCCCTTGGCCTGAATTCCTTATAACCCAGGGACATTATCATCGAGCCCGCAACCAGCCCCACTATCTCAGGGCGGAAATACTGGACCGGCTTTGCGCTGTGAAGCTTTAAGGCTCCGGCAATATCCCTGATAAAGCAGGCGATGCAGAACCCCATGTTGGCCGGATTTCCCAGCACTGTAAGAGCTGTCGCAAGGATTCCGACAACAGCGCCCGCTGCTATCACTGATATTTTTATACGTCCGTTCATATACGGCCTCCTTTATTCGTAGCTGTTATTATTCAGAATCAGTGTCATTAACTTAAGCTGCTATATGTTGTGAGCTTAAGTTAATGACATTGATTCATAATGAGGTTCACCCCCTGTCAGCCCGCTCACCTAATCGCTGGTTTTACTTCGTAAATCGGCGCTGGCAAGGAATAAACGCTTTCCTCCACGGTATCTCTCCACTCTGCCTATCCGCTGCGCAGACGGTACAGCACCCTTAAGCTCCGAAAAAAGCGCATCCGCGTCAGCAGGGTCCACTGCCATGAGAAGGCCTCCGGAGGTCTGGGGATCATAGAGCACATCCTGTATGCAAAGGCTTACGTCTCCCGGGTCCACAAAGGCCTCGGCAAAGTCACGGTTTCTGTACATCCCCTCTGGAAGGATGCCAAGCCGCGCAAGCTCAAGGGCCTCAGGGATGATATCAACGGCAGCGGTATCGATGTGCAGCTCTGTACCGCTGCCCTGTGCCATTTCAAGACAGTGCCCGAGGAGTGAAAAGCCTGTAACATCGGTGCAGGCATTCACCTTATGCCTTACCATTATATCTCTTGCGGCCTTATTAAGGACAGTCATGAGCCCTACGGCCCTTTTCATCGTCTCCGGCCCCGTAAGGTCAGCCTTTGCGGCAGTAGTCAGTATCCCCGTTCCCAGAGGCTTTGTGAGGATGAGTATGTCGCCCTCCCTTGCCGTACTGTTCCTGATCACCCTGCGGGGATCCGCAAAGCCCGTCACCGCAAGGCCGTATATCGGTTCGTCATCCAGTATGCTGTGGCCCCCGCTAATGATAACTCCCGCTTCGTAAGCCTTCTCGTAGCCTCCCCTGAGTATCTCGTGTACAGCATCCTGGGGCATTTTCTCCGGTACTGCCATTATATTCAGGGCAAGCCTGGGCTCGCCCCCCATGGCATAAATATCGGAAAGAGCATTCGCTGCCGCTATCTGCCCGAAGATATAGGGATCATCATGGATGGGCGGGAAAAAATCCACGGTCTGCACCAGCGCAAGCTCCTCAGAGATCCTGTACACACTTGCATCATCGCTTGTATCAAAGCCAACCAGCAGATCAGGATCCCTTAACACACTGATGCCCGTCAGGAGCTTTTCAAGCACTCCCGCACCCACCTTTGCCCCGCACCCCGCACACCTTGCGAGCTTAGTGAGCTTTATGTCCTTTTCCTCTCCGTAATTGCCGCCAGGTTCCAATTTCTGCCCTCCAGTCGTACACGAGCCGGTTTTCCGGGCTCTTATCCCAGGGTCTGTAACCTTATCTGCCGATTCAGGCAAAGGATAGCCTCCAGCACTCCCCCCGCCACGGAAAGAGCCTTGTCAGAGACCATGCCGCAGTATTCCGCCCTGCCTCTTGGATCCACATCTCCCGATTTCATGCCCTTTGTCACAAAAACGCCATCCGCAATAAGGCCTCTCAGCACTCCCGCTATGGAGGTCTTTACCGGTATGCCGTCCACTGTTCCCACTATCTCGCCTTCTCCGACCATGTCTCCTATCCTGTGAAGGCCCTTAAAGCTCCCGTCGGCAGGAGCGCGGATGATCCTCTCTCCGGAAAAGCCTCCGATAAGACCGGGGATCTTGGTATCAGGCAGAGCCGTCCCTTCGTAAAGGACTCTTCCCAGGGTATGGCCCCTCATGGTCTCGACTACCGCATGGCAGTCCAGACCTGCGTTAAAGCCGGGACCTATGCCTATTACGGTCCCGGCATCCGTGATCCCGGTCCCCAGATTGCGCTTTGCAAGGATGGCATCCACGAGGACATCGGGAAGTATGAGAGGCAGGCTTTTGCATTCCGGGTCGACCATCACCGGGATCACACCCTCCTTAAGCATCAAAAGCGCTTCCTCCGCGTTCTCCGCAAGCCGTCCGGTAATGCCCTCCACCGTCTGGCTTTTGTTCATTACCGCTTCGGAAAAGGCCACGCTCCGCCGTATCGCGGTCGGGTGCGGCAGCTCGGTCATTATCACCCGCATTCCGGAGCGAAAAAGCCTTACGGCGATGCCGCTTGCCATATCCCCGGCACCTTTTATGAGTACAGTCAGCTCCATTGTGTATACACTCCCTGTCTGAGGCTCCCCAGTACGACCCTGCGTGAAAGCTTTGCCGCAAGCCTTTCAGCAAGAAAAGCCTCTCTCTCCTTCTCGGTCTTGTTGATATAGACCACATCACCAAGTCCCTCTGCCGCTATTACCCTGCTTTCACCCTCGGGAGACGTTTCCCGGTCAATGGGTATCCCGGAAAGCCCGGACCAGATCTCAGGCCTGTGACATACCTCCCTTACAGGTCTCCCAAGGCCGTCGGCGCCGACCACCAGGATGACCCTCCCGGTATTTTCCGGAATGACCGGCTCATGCGCAGCGTGCGCCTTAAGGGGAAGCCCCCTTGCGCCGTCAGCCTCCACCAGGACATAGTCGCTCATGGCCGCAAGCTCGGAAAATGAGGGAAGCGCTGCCTTAAGCTTGCCCTTTTCCGCAGGGGTTCCCGCACATACGAAGCCTGAGGCCGAAAGAGCCTCCATGATCCCGTCCTTATCTGACGCGACCGCCACTGCCCGCTCCGGGACCAGTATCCTTGTCGAGGTGCAGATTATCACCCTGCCTTTGCTCCTTAGCTCCTTTGCAAGAGTATAAAGGAGAGTGGTCTTCCCCCCTCCCCCGATTATCGCAGTCACGCCCTTTTCAATTCCGAGCATTAACGAAAGCCGCATCTAAAATACCATCTCGTAAACACCGTCAAACTCTATGCGGTTTGTTTCGAGTGCTTCTTCAAGCCTTTTGCGGGTCTTTTTCGGCCCTTTCCAGGCTATCCCGCAGTCGGCGGAAAGATTTCTCGGAACAGAGATAAGCCTTCCCTCTATTTCGTTTTTCCTGCATATTTTTTCTGTCGCCATCGCTTCCGCCGTTGTATGAAAGGTGACGATGACACAGGGGCCGTTATCCGTTGTCATTATCTCTCCCGTTGCCGCCCTTCCCTGTCCGCGCCGATTTGTTTACAGTAATTCTATTTTAATATTATTGACCAAAAAATCAATCCGCTGTAAAATATTTTTGTTCAAATCATCCAGATTAATGCTTTTGATCATTTCCATGTATGCGCCGCTTCGGTTCGTCCTGAGGATCGGATCATTTCTTTTCAGTCCGCAGAAAGGAGGCTGCCCTGATGCTTTTGATCGGAAACGGAATACTTATCACAAGAGATGAGAACAATTCCTGGTTTGAAAACGGTGCCGTGGCTGTCGAGAGCAACACCATAAAGGAAGCAGGAGATCACTTTACCCTTAAGGCAAAATACCCCGGGGCAGAATTCATTGATGCCGGGGGAGGCGTGATAATGCCGGGGTTTATCAATGCCCATACACATATCTATTCCGGACTTGCCCGCGGTCTGTCAATAGACGGGAACGATCCCACCGATTTTCTGGAAATACTTGAAGGCACCTGGTGGGCCATAGACAGAAGGCTTACCCTTGACCGCACCAGAGCCAGCGCTTATGCTACTATCCTTGAATGCATAAGGAACGGTGTCACCACGATCTTTGATCACCACGCAAGCTTCGGAGAGATCCCCGGCTCACTGTTTGCCATAAAGGACGTCGCCGTGGAGCTTGGCATACGCTCCTGCCTCTGCTATGAGGTATCTGAAAGGGACGGTAAGGAAAAGACAGAGCAGGCAATAAAGGAAAACAAAGAATTTGCCGTGTGGGCCGCAAAGGAAAACGACAGCATGATTAAGGCCATGTTCGGAGGTCATGCCCTCTTCACCATCTCCGACAGCACCTTTGAAAAAATGGTCGAAGCCAACAACGGTCTGACCGGCTTTCATATACATGTGGCGGAGGGAATGAACGATGTGTACGACAGCCTGAAGAATTACGGCTGCCGCCCCTTAAACCGCCTTTTATACAATGGTATACTGGGTGAAAAGACCCTCCTCGGACACTGTATACACATAAGTCCCGCAGAAATGGATATAATAAAGGAAACCGGCACCATGACCGTTAATAATCCCGAGTCGAACATGGGAAATGCGGTGGGCTGCGCCCCGGTCCTTCAAATGCTGAAAAAGGGCATCACCGTCGGGATGGGGACGGATGCCTATACCCACGATATGCTTGAAAGCCTCAAGGTTTTTCTGCTTATACAGCGCCATAACCAGTGTAAGCCCAATGTCGGCTTCGGCGAGGCCTTTCAGATGCTGTTTGATAATAACCGGGTAATAGCCGAAAAATATTTCGGGCGCCCCATAGGCGTTATAAAGGAGGGGGCGGCTGCCGATGTCATAGTAATGGATTACCATCCGTTTACTCCCTTTTCGGGGGAAAATGTAAACGGCCATATCCTTTTCGGCATGATGGGAAGGCATTGCACCACCACGGTCATAAACGGCAGGGTACTGTATAAGGACCGAAGGTTTACTTTTGCAGACGAGGAAAAGCTTAACGCTTTTATCCTTGAACAGAGCAGGGGGCTCTGGGGAGAGCTTAACAACAGGGCATATTAATGAATAAAGGAGAAAAGCATGAGTGATGTTATGAGACCCCTGCCATTTAAACAGCTTATGGAATGGGTGCTTGAGGAGCACGAAAAATACGGAAGCATCTTCGGCGTCAGGCGATTCGTTAAATATCCGGCACGTGAAACGCTTTCAGTTTTTAATGAAAGGCTGGAAGCTCCATACGGACCTGCGGCCGGTCCCAATACACAGCTGGCCCAGAACATCATAGCCTCCTATGTGTCCGGCGCAAGGTTCTTTGAATTAAAGACCGTACAGGTAACGGACGGTGAGCAGCTGTCAAAATGTATAAGCAAGCCCTGTATCACTGCCGCAGACGAATGCTATAACTGTGAATGGTCAACGGAGCTTACCGTTTCCGATGCCTTTTCCGAATATGTCCGCGCCTTTGTCGCCTGTAAGCTCCTTGCCCGGGAGTTTTGCCTCGGCGACCCCGACGCCTTCGTTTTCAATATGTCCGTGGGATATGATCTTAAGGGAATAAAGTCTGACAAGATAAACTCCTACATAGACAATATGAAGGATGCCTCGGAGACGGAGGCTTATAAGGAGGCCATAGACTGGGCCCTGTCAAACCTTCACAGGTTTAAAAATATCGACGCCGATTATGTAAGGAGCATACCCAAAAGGATCTCCTGCTCGGTCACCGAATCGACGCTTCACGGCTGTCCACCGCAGGAGATCGAAAGGATCGCCGCGTATCTCATGACGGAAAAAGGGCTCCACACCTTCATAAAATGCAATCCTACCCTTCTGGGCTACGATACGGCAAGGAAAATCCTCGACAGCCTGGGCTTTGATTACGTCGCCTTTGACGATCATCACTTTAAGGAGGACCTTAAGTGGGAGGATGCCGTACCGATGTTTGAAAGGCTCAGCGCGCTTGCACGGGAAAACGGCGTGGAATTCGGCTTAAAGCTCACCAATACCTTCCCCGTAGACGTAAAGGCGGGCGAACTTCCGAGTACGGAGATGTATATGGCCGGGCGGGCGCTCTTCCCTCTTACCGTTCATCTTGCGCGTCTGATCTCCGAGGAATTTGAAGGAAGGCTTCGCATATCATATTCAGGCGGAGCCGTGGTCCAGAATACGGGAGCGCTTTTTAAGGCGGGTATATGGCCGATCACCATGGCTACCAACATCTTAAAGCCCGGCGGCTATGAAAGGCTTGCCCAGATCGCTCACGTTTTTGATGAAAACCTCGGGCACCCTGATAAAACGGTAAATATCGGTCTTCTCAGAAGGCTTGATGAGGACGTCCATAACGATCCTCTGTATCATAAGAGCATAAAGCCGCTTCCCGACAGGCACATTAAAGAGCCGCTCCCTCTGTTTGACTGCTTTACCGCTCCCTGTACGAACGGCTGTCCCGTTTCTCAGGACATTCCTGCCTATCTCAGGGCAATGGAGGAAAACGACGCCGAGACAGCTTTAAGGATCATCCTGAAGCGCAATGCCCTTCCATTCATCACCGGCACCATATGTCCGCATCACTGCACGGATAAATGCATGCGAAGCTACTATGAGGAAGGCCTGCATATAAGGGAAACAAAGCTTCGCGCGGCGCGTTTGGCTTATGATAAGGTCCTTTCCTCCCTGAGACCGCCTGAAGGACGGACCGACAAAAGGGTGGCCATAGTGGGCGGCGGCCCCGCAGGGCTTTCGGCGGCATTTTTCCTTACACGGGCAGGGATCCCCGCTGTCATATTCGAAGCCGAAAACACCCCGGGCGGCATCGTGAGCTCTGCTATCCCTGAATTCAGGATAAGCGGAGACTCCGTTAAAAAGGATATCTCTCTTTGCCTTGCCTTCGGCGCAGAGGTAAGGACGGATACAAGGGTAAGCTCCATTGAGGAGCTTAAGGAGCAGGGCTTTACGGATGTGATCATCGCTGTGGGAGCTTCAAAGCCCGGCCGTTCACCTCTTAAGTACGGTGAAGCAATGGATGCGGTGGAATTTCTTAAAAAAGCAAAGAATTCTCCCGATACCCTTGAGGTCGGAAAGCAGGTGGCGGTCCTTGGCGGGGGAAATACCGCCATGGATACTGCCAGGGCCGCAAAACGCCTTAAGGGAGTTAAAAAAGTCAGCCTTATATACAGAAGGACCGAAAGATATATGCCCGCAGACGAGGAGGAGCTGGCCGCAGCCCTTAGGGATGGCGTTGAATTCATGGAGCTCCTGTCTCCTGTTGGCTTTAAGGATAAAATACTCACCTGCTCCGTCATGGAGCTTGGACAGGCTGACGCATCAGGCAGGCGTTCTGTCATTGATACGGGAAAGACCGTTGAACTGCCCGCAGATACCGTGATAGCCGCGACGGGTGAGGCTATCGATACCTCTCTTTATGAAAGCCTGGGGATAACCACGGATGCAGCGGGGAGGCCCGAAACAAACGAAGACCTTGAGACCGTTGTTCCCCGAGTCCTTGCGGCAGGCGACTGCAGAAGAGGTCCTTCCACCGTTGTTGAGGCAATCTCTGACGCCTTAAAGGCAGCGTCTGCCATAGCCGGCATAACTGCCGGCCTTCCCGAAGAAGGGAAGGAATATGACGACAGCCGTAACTGCCCAGTCAGCCGCTTGCAGACTTGCAGGCGGCGTGCCTGCACAGTTGCGGAGCCAAGCGGCAGGGGCACTTCCAATGCGCAAGCTGCCCCTGCCGCCGTATCTGCCCAGGATAACCGGGCAGATACCGACAGCCTTTATATCGGCAGAAAGGGTGTCATATGTACCGCCTCCGAAGAGCTTCCCGATAAAAGATGCCTTGGATGCCCTTCAGTCTGTTCGGTATGTACGGATGTGTGCCCGAACAGGGCAAACATATCGATCCGACTCCCCGACAAAGGAAGAACGGAAATCCTCCATGTGGACGGAATGTGCAATGAATGCGGAAACTGTGCGGTCTTCTGCCCCTACAGCGGAGCGCCCTACAGGGATAAATTCACCCTGTTCCATACAGAGGAGGACTTTCATCAAAGCAGCAACAGCGGCTTTGTAATGCTTGATGATAAGGAGCTTCTTCTCAGAATAAACGGAAGGGAAGAAAGAAGCAGCCTTTCAGGCGCGGCGGAAATATCTCCGGATGCTTTTTCCGTTATAAACGCAGTTGTCAGGGAGCACTCCTATCTGCTGCGGTGACACGCTTTTGCCCTTCATAAGTAAAGCAAACAGAGAGGAACCGATTTGGACAGGATAAAATGGGCAGTAAACAAAATGCCTAAGAGTGATGACAGATGGCTTCATATAATGTCTGCCGAAAATGTGGACAGGGCTCTTGCCTTTCACAGAAGCTTTCCGCAGTATTCGGTGACGCCCCTCAGGGAGCTTAAGAAAATGGCGGCCTTTCTGGGCCTCTCCTCGGTTTTTGTGAAGGATGAGAGCTATCGCTTCGGCCTTAACGCCTTCAAGGTGTTAGGGGGTTCCTTTGCGATGGCAAGGTATATAGCCTCCGAAACAGGAAGGGATATCTCCGAGGTTACCTATGCTTATCTTACCGGCGATGAGCTTTTAAAGGAATTCGGCCAGGCCACCTTCTTTACGGCAACGGACGGAAACCACGGCAGAGGCATCGCATGGGCAGCCGCCAGGCTTAAGCAGAAGGCCGTTGTCCACATGCCGGAGGGCACCACAAGGGCAAGGTTTGATAATATTGCAAGGGAAGGCGCGGCTGTCAGTATAGAGGAGCTTAATTATGACGACTGTGTAAGGCTGGCCGCCAGGGAGGCTTCCGAAACCAGACATGGCGTCATCATACAGGATACGGCATGGGAGGGCTATGAGGAGATCCCTTCATGGATCATGCAGGGGTACGGTACCATGGCGCTTGAAGCGGCAAACGCTCTTTCCGCGTCGGGGATCGACCGTCCCACTCACGTATTTGTCCAGGCTGGCGTAGGCAGCCTTGCCGGAGCTGTGGTTGGCTATTTTGCCGGCAGATTTCCCGATGATCCCCCGGTCTTTGTCATAATGGAGGCTGATGCCGCAGCCTGCCTCTATAAGGGTGCCGTCCGGGGAGACGGAATGCCGGAAAAGGTCGGCGGAGAGCTGAATACCATTATGGCCGGTCTTGCCTGCGGAGAACCGAATACGATAGGCTGGGACATACTGAGGAATCATGCCGATGTCTTCCTCTCCTGCCCCGATCATATCGCCGCAAGGGGGATGCGGATGCTCTCAGCCCCCATAAAGGGAGATCCGCAGATAATAAGCGGTGAATCCGGAGCTCTCGGCATGGGGGTGCTGGATGCCCTGATGAGCCTTAGTGAATACGGGGAGCTGAGGGCCTGTCTCGGTCTTGACGAAGGCTCTAAGGTCCTTATGTTCTCAACGGAGGGCGATACCGACCCGGAAAGATACAGAAGCATTGTGTGGAACGGTGAAAATAAATAGTTTAATACGGAAATCGGCGCAGACAAGGAAATGATCGGTTCGACAGATCGAACCGATCGGCACGATCTGAAGATCGTGCCTAAGCGCACGGTTTCCTTCGGAAATCGGCGCGGACAAGGAGGAAAAATGTCACCGGATTTTGAAAAGATCAAGGAAGCCGCCGAAGGCTACAGAGCCGATATGTGCGCATTTTTAAGGGCCATGATCTCCCATCCCAGCGAAAGCTGCAATGAGAAGGAGGTTGCCTTATGCATTAAGGCCGAAATGGAAAAGCTGGGCTTTGACAGCGTGGAGATCGACGGTCTCGGAAACGTGATCGGCTGGATGGGTGACGGCGAAAGGATAATCGCCATAGACGGACACATCGATACGGTCGGGATCGGAAATATTGACAACTGGGAGCACGATCCCTACGAAGGCTATGAAACCGATGAGATAATCTACGGACGCGGAGGCTCCGATCAGGAGGGCGGAGTCTGCAGTGCCGTATACAGCGCGAAGATCATGAAGGATCTCGGGCTGATCCCTGAGGGCTGCAGGATAATGGTCGTAAGCTCAGTCCAGGAGGAGGACTGTGACGGTATGTGCTGGCAGTATATCTGCGAGAAGGATAACATACGTCCTGAATTCGTTATTTCCACAGAGCCTACGGATGGAGGGATATACAGGGGCCACCGGGGAAGAATGGAGATACGCGTGGATGTGAGGGGCATCTCCTGCCACGGCTCCGCTCCCGAAAGGGGAGACAACGCCATCTACAAGATGGCCGATATAATCGAGGATATCCGCGCGCTTAACAATAACGGCTGCGATGAGAGCACCGCGATAAAGGGGCTTGTTAAAATGCTTGAGCCCGGATATAATCCTGAGCATTACGAGGATGCAAGGTTTTTAGGCCGCGGGACCTGCACGGTTTCGGAGATCTTCTATACGTCTCCCAGCCGCTGCGCGGTCGCCGACAGCTGCTCGATTTCTGTCGACCGGCGCATGACAGCCGGAGAAACCTGGGAATCCTGTCTGGAGGAGATCCGTTCCCTTCCTTCCGTGAAAAAATACGGGAAGGATGTCACGGTGTCCATGTACACCTACGACCGCCCCTCCTGGACCGGAGAGGTCTACAGGACAGAATGCTACTTCCCCACCTGGATAAACAGTGAGGATGCTCCCCATGTACGGGCGCTTGTTGATGCTCATACCGCTCTTTACGGCGATCACAGGATGGGGCCCGAATCCGCCCGCAGGCTGCGCAACCGCCCCCTCGTTGACAAGTGGACCTTTTCCACAAACTGTGTTTCAATACAGGGGCGCTACAAAATACCCTGCGTAGGCTTTGGTCCCGGGGCCGAAAGCCAGGCTCACGCGCCTAATGAGATCACCTACAAGGATGATCTTGTAAGATGCGCCGCTTTGTATACCGCAGCCGTTAACCTTTATGACCCGAAATGATCCTTATCCATATTTTATATCAGAATATCTAAAAGGAGACTTCATATGAGCAGTATAAAGGATTTTACCGACAGGCTGGATAAGCTTGATTTCAGGAATATGTATGAGGGTGATTTTTTCCTGACCTGGGAAAAGACGGATGATGAGCTTTCCGCGGTATTCACGGTGGCGGACGCGCTCAGATATCTGAGAGAGAATAACATCTCTGTCAGGATATTTGATTCCGGCCTTGGGGTGTCACTTTTCAGAGACAATTCAACAAGGACCCGTTTTTCCTTTGCATCCGCCTGTAACCTTCTGGGACTTGAGGTTCAGGATCTTGACGAGGGAAAGAGCCAGATCGCTCACGGAGAGACCGTTCGTGAAACGGCAAATATGATCTCCTTCATGGCGGATGTCATCGGTATCCGTGACGATATGTATATCGGCAAGGGGAACAGGTATATGCACGATGTGGTCGATGCGGTCACCGAGGGTTATAAGGAGGGAGTTCTTAAGCAGAAGCCCACTCTCGTCAATCTTCAGTGTGATATAGACCACCCTACCCAGTGTATGGCGGATATGCTCCATATCATCCATCACTTCGGAGGGGTCGACAAGCTCAGGGGCAAAAAGATCGCCATGACCTGGGCCTATTCTCCCAGCTACGGAAAGCCTCTGTCGGTCCCCCAGGGTGTCATAGGGCTGATGACCCGTTTCGGAATGGATGTCACTCTGGCTCATCCCGACGGATATGACGTCATGAAGGAGGTTGAGGAGGTTGCGCGTAAGAATGCGGCAGCCTCAGGCGGAAGCTTTGCAAGGACGAGCTCAATGGAGGAGGCCTTTAGGGACGCCGATATCGTTTATCCCAAGAGCTGGGCTCCGTATGCCGCAATGGAAAGAAGGACAGAGCTTTACTCCGCCGGTGATGAAGCCGGGATAAGAGCCCTTGAGAAGGAGCTTCTTGCGCAGAACGCGTACCACAAAGACTGGTGCTGTACGGAAGAGCTAATGAAGACCACCGCAAAAGGCAGCGCCCTCTATCTTCACTGTCTTCCCGCCGACATAAACGGTGTTTCCTGCGTTGACGGAGAGGTGGAGGCGTCAGTGTTTGACCGCTATCGTACCCTCCTCTACCGGCAGGCGGGCTTTAAACCGTATATCATCGCGGCGATGATATTCCTGGCAAAGGTCAGAGAGCCGCAGGCTGTGCTAAGGGCCCTTTCGGAGGCCGGAGCACCCAGACATATTTTTGAGTGAATCCTGATCCCGGAGGACAATAATGGGCAAAAGAATAGTGATCGCTCTGGGAGGAAATGCCCTTGGCCGTAATCTTCCCGAACAGATGGCTGCCGTGAAAAAAACTGCCGCTGCCATTGCCGATCTCATAGAGGAGGCATACCTGTCTATCATACCTCAGCGCACCACCTGAAGGGTGCTGCCGCGGTAATTGACAAGGATTTTGCGGCGGAATGTCTGGCGGAAGCGATCGATGCAGAGCTTCTGATCATACTTACCGCGGTGGAAAAGGTAGCCATCCGTTTCGGTCAGCCAGATGAGCAGTGGCTCTCCAGCCTCACAACGGAGCTTGCGGCCAAATATATTGCTACCGGAGAGTTTGCTCCGGGGTCCATGCTTCCGAAGGTTGAGGCGGCGGTCAAATTTGCGGAGTCGGGTCCGAAGAGGAGTGCCCTCATTACGCTTTTGCAAAAGGCGAGGGAGGGGATCCGGGGGGAAACCGGCACTTTAATTACTAAATGATCCGTTCAGTAAACTGAACGGATCGGCGCGAACCAAGGTTCGCGCCCAAGCACACGATTTACTTCGTAAATCGGCAAAGGCAAGGAAATGATCCGTTCAGTAAACTGAACGGATCGGTGCGAACCAAGGTTCGCACCTAAGCGCACGATTTATGAATAAATCGGCGCAGGTAAGGAGGATAAAATGAATCAGTCTGTTCACACGAGCAAGGCCCCTGCTGCCATCGGGCCCTATTCCCAGGCAGTCAGGGCGGGAAACACCATTTATGTTTCGGGTCAGCTTCCCATAGATCCCGAAACCGGAGAATTCGCAGGCAGTGATATCGGCACGCAGACAAGGCAGAGCCTTTCCAATATTGAGAACATACTTAAGGAAGCCGGGGTCGGCATGGAAAATGTAGTCAAGACCACGGTCCTTCTGTCCGATATCGGTGATTTTGCCGCCATGAACGAGGTATATGCCACCTTCTTCAGGGAGCCCTTCCCTGCAAGGGCGGCCTTTCAGGTCGCTGCAGTTCCGAAGGGGGCAAGGGTCGAGATCGAAGCGATGGCGGTGATCTGAGCGGTCAGATATACGGGCATGGATCGATCCGGCCCCGCATGACCTTTGGAGCAGGATATGGAAAAGCTTATCATAAAGAACGGAACCGTTGTAAGCGACACCGAATGCGTAAAGGCTGACGTGCTTATAAACGGTGAGCAGATAGAAGCGGTTACAGCCGGTATTTCAGAAAAAGAGACCTTGGAGCGTGAGTCCGTACAGGTCATCGACGCCACGGGAATGCTTGTGTTTCCCGGAGCCGTTGACGCTCACACTCACATGGATCTTGACGTTGGCTATGACCGCTCCTGCGACACCTTTTACAGCGGTACTGTTGCCGCTGCCTGCGGCGGGACCACCACTATCATAGACCATATGGCCTTTGGTCCCGAAGGCAGCTATCCCAGGCATCAGGCCGAGGAATATCACCGGCTTGCCGATGGGGAGGCTGTTATAGACTACAGCTTTCACGGTGTGCTTTGGGACCGGGCAGATAAACGTACCCTGTCCGAAATGAGGGAGCTTTCGGAGGATGAGGGGATCACAAGCTTTAAGCTTTACCTCACCTATGACAGGATGCTTCACGACAGAGATGCTTTTGCAGTCCTTGCCTCGGCCAAAAAGGATAACATCCTTATCGCGGTGCACTGCGAAAACGACGGGATCGTAAGCTTCTACCGGGAGCTTTTTCCCAGAGAGGGAAAGCTAAGCGCAAGATACCATGCCCTGAGCAGGCCTCCCGAGGCCGAAGCCGAGGCGGTGAACCGTATGCTTTACATGGCCCGGTGTGCGGGGGAAGCTCCCCTTTATATCGTTCATCTCTCAAGTGAAGCAGGCCTTAGGGAAATATTGAATGCCAGAAGCCGGGGACAAAAGCATTTTGCGGCTGAAACCTGTCCTCAGTATCTCCTGCTTGATGAAGCGCTGTATGAGGATCCCGTAAACGGGCTTAAAGCGGTAATGTCGCCTCCGGTAAGGAAAAAGGCCGATCGCGAGGCTCTGTGGCAGGCGCTCAGTGAGCATACCATCGATACCGTTGCCACCGACCACTGCCCCTTCACCTTCGGCAGACAGAAACGAAGGGGGCTTGAGGATTTCCGCCGGTGCCCGAACGGTGCTCCGGGAGTGGAGGAGCGCTTTCTGCTTATGTACAGTGAGGGGATACGCCGCGGGCTTTCCCTTTGCGAGCTTACTGAGTATCTCTGTACCGCGCCTGCAAGGATATTCGGACTGTACCCGAAAAAGGGGATCATCAGGCCGGGCTCGGATGCCGATATCCTTATATTTGATCCCGGAAAAAGCACGGTGCTCACCCGGGATAAACTGCACGGGAACGCTGATTATACCTGCTATGAAGGCCTGAAGGTCAGCGGCTTTATTGATACCGTGCTGCGGCGCGGGAGGGTCATAGTAAAAAACGGGGAATTCCTTGGGAAAAAAGGGGAGGGACGTTTTCTTAAGCGTGGTATCTCTTCTCTGTGCTGAACTGCCGTAGTGAACGAATTACCGTCAGCTGCAGGTATTTATACCTGATAACGCAAATAACTGCCGATTACCGAAGCGTATAACGAGAAAACGCAGCTATACAGACATATGAAGCGGCAGTTAATTGCGTCACGGGTATATGTCGTTGACCGTAAATACAGACACCCGGTTCGTTTACAATACTATTAAACATCATCATGATTACTTATGGAGGTCGTATGCTTGACAAAGCTTTTTATGAAAAGGCGGATGAGATATTATCCGCGCACAAAAAAGGAAAGGAATCACTGATACCGATATTGCAGGATATCCAGGCGGTATACAGATATATTCCGCGGGAGCTCCTTTCCTACGTTGCCGGGAAAATAGGGATAACCGAAGCAAAGGCATATTCTGTTGCCACCTTCTATGAAAATTTCTCGTTCGATCAGAAGGGCAAATACGTGATCAAGGTATGTGACGGGACAGCCTGTCATGTCAGGAGGAGCAACCTTATACTGGAAAGGATACATAATGAGCTTGATCTGCCGGATGGTAAAAATACCACCGACGATATGCTCTTTACGGTAGAGACCGTATCCTGTCTCGGAGCATGCGGGCTGGCTCCGGTAATGACCGTTAATGACGAGGTCCACCCTGCCATGACCCCTGATAAGGTGACGGAAACCATCAAAAAGATCAAGGAGGCCGAAAATGAATAAGCTAAAGACCCGAAAGGATCTGACGGATATACGCGCACAGGCGCAGAAGCGGATCGCGGACATAGGATGCCGCATCCTCATATGCGCGGGAACGGGCTGTCTGGCCGGCGGATCGCAGAAAATATATGAGAAAATGTGTGAGCTTTGCGGGAAGTCCCCCGGTGCCGAGATAGTTTTCTCTCCGGAGGCAGCACACGATACCCACACTACGGATGTACAGAAAAGCGGCTGTCACGGTTTCTGTGAGATGGGTCCGCTTGTCCGTATAGAGCCTTATAACTACCTTTATATTAAGGTAAAGCCCGAGGACTGCGAGGAAATATACAATACGACAGTGATCGGCGGAAAGCCGGTTGAACGGCTGCTTTATTCCATCGACGGCGTAAAATATCCCGCCCAGGAGGATATTCCCTTCTATGCGGGGCAGATGCGCCTGGTGCTTAAAAACTGCGGGCGTATAGGCGCCGAGCATATAGAAGAGGCTCTTGCCTTCGACGGCTACAAGGCTCTTGAAAAGGCGCTGTTTACAATGACCCCCGAAGAGGTGGTCAATGTCATATATGATTCCGGCTTACGGGGAAGAGGCGGCGGCGGCTTTCAGACCGGCTATAAATGGAAGCAGGTGGCAAGGCAGCCTGAAAAGATCCGGTATGTGGTTTGCAACGGTGACGAAGGTGATCCCGGGGCCTTCATGGACAGGTCCGTTATGGAGGGTGATCCCCACAAGATGCTTGAGGGCATGATCATAGCGGGCTACGCCGTAGGCGCATCGGAGGGCTATATATATGTAAGGGCGGAGTATCCGCTTGCCGTTTCAAGGCTTAAAACCGCCATATCGCAGGCTATGGATGCAGGCCTTCTCGGAGATGATATTCTGGGAACCGGTTTTTCCTTCAGGATCCACATAAATAAGGGAGCAGGTGCCTTTGTGTGCGGAGAAGGAAGCGCGCTTACCGCTTCCATTGAGGGAGAGCGCGGCATGCCAAGGACCAAGCCCCCCCGCACGGTTGAACAGGGACTGTTTGGCAAGCCTACCGTGCTTAACAATGTTGAGACCTATGCAAACGTACCTATGATAATACAGAACGGCTCCGATTGGTTTCATTCCATAGGGACCGAAAAAAGCCCCGGAACAAAGGCCTTCGCCGTTACCGGCAGCATCAACAATACCGGTCTTATAGAGGTTCCGATGGGAACAACGCTCAGAGAGATAATCTATGACATCGGCGGAGGGATAAAGGGAGGCAAAAAATTCAAGGCCGTTCAGATAGGCGGGCCTTCCGGAGGCTGTCTTATATCAACGGATCTTGACGATCCTCTTGATTTTGATTCACTGAGCAGAAAAGGCGCCATGATCGGCTCGGGAGGGCTGGTGGTCATGGATGAAGACACCTGTATGGTCGAGGTCGCAAGGTTCTTTATGAACTTTACCCAGAACGAGAGCTGCGGAAAGTGTGTTCCCTGCAGGGAGGGTACAATGCGTATGCTTGAGATCCTCGAGGATATAGTACATGGCCGTGGAACCGAGGACCAGCTTGCGCTTCTTGAGGAGCTTGGAAACGCCATCAAGGATACGGCTCTCTGCGGACTTGGCAAATCCGCTTCCCTTCCGGTGCTCTCCACCCTCAAGGTGTTCAGGGATGAATACCTTGAGCATGTACGGGACAAAAAATGCAGGACGGGAACGTGCAAAGCACTGTCAAGCTATGTCATTTCACCGAGTCTTTGCCGCGGCTGCAGTAAATGTGCCAGGAATTGCCCTGTGGGCGCTATAACGGGCGAGCTCAGGTCGCCCTATACGATAGATCAGAGCAAATGCATCAAATGCGGCGCCTGTGCAGGCAATTGCGCCTTCGGTGCAATATCATTAGCTTAAAAAAATGATCCGATCGATAAATCGACCGGATAAGGAGGATCTGATGGACTATATGACAATAGACGGCATTAAGGTGCCGATAGATGATGAAAAGAACATCCTCTCACTTATCAGACAGGCCGGAATAGATATCCCAACATTCTGTTATCATTCTGATCTGTCCATTTACGGTGCATGCAGGATGTGCATGGTTGAGGATGACCGCGGCAGGATGTTTGCCTCCTGCTCCGAGCAGCCAAAGCCCGGGATGGTCATCCATACCAATACCAAGAAGCTGCAGCAGTACAGAAAGCTCATTATCGAGCTTCTTCTGTCCACTCATTGCAGGGACTGTACCACCTGCACCAAAAACGGAATGTGTGAGCTCCAGAGCCTTGCATATCGTGTGGGTGTTCACTCGGTAAGATTTGAAAACAAAAAGGAGCCCCTTCCCATCGACATGAGCTCGGAATGTATAGTAAGGGACCCCAATAAATGTATACTGTGCGGAGACTGTGTAAGGACCTGTTCCGAAAACCAGGGGATCGGTGCCATAGATTTTGCCTACAGGGGATCAAAAATGCAGATCACTCCCGCCTTTGGGAAGGATATAGCTCATACGGACTGTGTGGGCTGCGGTCAGTGTGCAGTTGTGTGCCCCACCGCCGCCATCTCCATAAGGACAAATGTTACGGAGGTCTGGGATGCCATAGAGAATCCCAATATAAGGGTCGTCGCCCAGATCGCACCTGCCGTCAGGATAGCCGTGGGTGATAAGTTTAACCTTCCCAAGGGTGAAAACACCATGGGCAAGCTTGTAAAGGCGCTTCGCATCATGGGCTTTGACGAGGTGTATGATACCAATTTCGGAGCGGATCTTACCATTATAGAGGAATCGAAGGAATTTGCCGAAAGGCTCAAATCCGGAGAAAAACTGCCCCTATTCACGTCCTGCTGCCCCGGATGGGTCAAATTCTGCGAGAACAAATATCCGGAATTTAAGGACAACATCAGCACCTGCCGTTCTCCCATGGGAATGTTCTCGCCCGTTATCAAGGAATACTTTGCAGAAAAGGACAAGGAGGAAGGAAAGACCACCTATATCGTTGCCATCATGCCCTGTACCGCAAAGAAGGCTGAGATCCTTCGCCCCGACAATTTTACCGACGGCAGGCAGGATACCGACATAGTGATAACCACTCAGGAGATCATCAGGATGATAAAGCAGGTCGGTATCAAATTTGAGACGCTTAACAGTGAAGCCTGTGATATGCCTTTTTCAATGGCCTCGGGCGGAGCCTCTATCTTCGGCATTACCGGAGGTGTCACGGAGGCCGTACTCAGGCAGCTGGCCCCTGATAAGGATCATGCCACCCTTGAGGACATAAAGTACTCGGGTATACGTGGAAAGGAAGGCTTTAAGGAGGCTCTGGTAAAGTTCGGGGAACGTGAGCTTAGGATTGCGGTCGTACACGGACTGAAAAATGCCGCGGATCTGCTTGACGATATAAAGGCCGGGAATGCGCATTATGACTTCGTTGAGGTCATGGCCTGCAGACGGGGATGCATACTGGGCGGAGGCCAGCCGGTTCCCATGGGCCCGAGCACCCGGACAGCCCGGATGAAGGGGATATATCAGGTAGACCGGCTCTCCAGCATCCGCTATACCGACGAAAATCCCCTTATCGAACGCATCTGGGAGGATGTAATAGCAGGCCGTGAGCATAAGCTGCTGCATCGGGCCGGCCGTTAAAGGCTGTATTACAGGAGCGGCGCAAGAACCCTTAAGACACTGTCAATAAAACGGTATATTCTGCCGTTATTGATATTCTCAGGGGTTCTTTCCCTGCACTCCTCCTGTGTCGCAAGATAATCTCTTTTCAGGTCCTCTATGATATCCGCTCTGTAAAATAACGAATTACATTCAAAATGCAGAAACAGGCTTCTGTAATCCAGATTCACCGTACCTATGCCTGCCACCTTGTCGTCGCAGATGACTGCCTTGGCGTGCACAAAGCCCGGAGTATATTCGTATATCCTGACACCGGCCTTGAGAAGGTCCCTGTAGTAGCTCCTTGAAAGCCTGTAGATCATCTTTTTGTCCGGGATCCCGGGCATGATTATCCTTACGTCCACTCCCCTTTCCGCCGCACGGATAAAGGCGTCAAAAAGGGCGTCTCCAAGTATAAGATAGGGTGTATAGAACCATACATAATGTGTGGCCATTGAAAGCAGCTCCGTGAAAAAGACATTGCTTGTATGCTCCTCTCTTACCGGAGAATCATAATAAGGAAGGATATAACCGTTATCCCCCCGGGCTTTATCTGTACCGCCGCCTTCCGCCGCATCCTCAGGTACTTCAAAAAAGCCGGAGTTCTTTCTGTCGATCAGATCCTTTGAAAAGGCGTTCCAGAATTCGGCAAACATATAGGTATAGCTTCCCACCCCGTCACCGGTTATGCGAAAGCCTATGTCCTTCCATCTCCCGTAAACCTCTTTTACATTTATATATTCATCCGCAAGGTTAATGCCGCCGCTGTATGCGATCCTTCCGTCGATCACCATGAGCTTTCTGTGATCTCTGTTATTCAGTCTGGTGGAAAAGAACAGAAGCGGATTAAAGGCTATACATCTGATGCCCTTTCTGTTCAGATCGTGTATATCGGACACCGAATAGGTCGCAATGCTTCCAAGATCGTCATAGATAACTCTTACATCCACACCTGCCGAGGCTCTTTCCGAAAGGATATCTGTAATGGTATCCCAGAACTTTCCCCTCTGAATGATAAAATACTCTATAAAAATAAACCTCTCAGCCTTTTTCAGATCCTCACACATGTCGGCGAACATATCCTCGCCAAAGGCGTAATACCTGGATGTGCCGTTCTTAAGCACGGGAAAGCCCGTGGTCTCCGAAATATGCCTCATGGATTGTCCGAGCCTGAGCTCCTGCTTCTCCACCTCCGCCGAGAGATCCTTCTTGCTGGCATATTCCCCGACCGAAAACGCTTTTGCCGACTCCTGCAATTTTTTACTGAGAGAAAGCCCGGTATGCCGGTTTCCCAGAGAAGCATAAAGTATCGCTCCCAGGATCGGCATGACCAGAATGGTGATCACCCACAAAAGCTTATAGGAGCTTTCATCTCTTTTGGAAACGAGGTTAAGCACGAATACTATGGCAAGAACGGTAAACAGCACGCTTATCAGATCGGTGAGATGGCCGTACATCACCCTGTCAAGCCCGCCCAGTATCATATAATACCAGGCGATCTGCAGCGCAATGGCGGGGATCACTACAATAATACGACCCAGAATTTTCTTCATAACACACTCCTTCCCTGTTACAATGAACGGATTAAATCCGTTTACTATACAAAAACAGTATGTATCTGATCGGCGCGGGATCAGATCAGCGCGGTGCTGAAGTATCTCTCCGCGCGGTCGGCGAGTATGGTGGTGATGACCTTATCGCTTCCGTATTTCTCCGCCATTCTCTCAGCCGCCCATACATTGGCGCCGGAGGAGGTCCCCACCAGCAGTCCCTGTACCCTTGCAAGCTCACGGGCCGTATTTATCGCGTCCTCATCAGACACCTCAACTATGTCCGTAATGATAGAGATATCCAGGATATCCGGGATAAAGCCATCCCCTATTCCCTGGATCTGATGAAGTCCCGGCTCGTCTCCCAGCAGGGCTGATACATTCTTAGGCTCCACCGCAACGATACGGCAGTCCGGATTCTGTTCAAGGAGGTACTTTGCCACTCCCTGCAGGGTCCCGCCGCTTCCGATGCCTGAAACATAGATATCTATCCTTTTCCCTAACTGCGAGCACAGCTCCCTTGCCGTTGTCCTGTAGTGCATTTCCGGATTGGCGGGATTCTGAAACTGCTGGGGCACAAAATACTCCTCAGATCCCTTAGCGATCTCCATCGCCTTTTCCACCGCACCGGCTATGCTCAGCTTAGGATCCGTCAGCACCAGCTCCGCACCCAGGGCATGAATGATCTTTTTTCTCTCCTCACTCATATTTTCGGGCATTACTATTATCACGCGGTAGCCCTTTCTGACCCCGCACAGTGCAAGCCCTATCCCGGTGTTTCCCGAGGTGGGCTCAATAATGGTCATGCCCGGTCTCAGCCGCCCGTCCTTTTCAGCCTCCTCTATCATATTAAGCGCTATCCTGTCCTTTATGCTCCCGCCGGGATTGAGAAATTCCGCCTTGGCATAGATATTTAAGCCGGTAGCCTCCTTAAGGCTTATCAAAGGAGTATTTCCTATCAGCTCCAAAACATTTGTGCAGTACATTTAAGCATCTTCCCTTCGTCTGTATTATCGTGAAATACCGTAAACCGCCCGTTAAGCCGCCTTCACGCGGTCCCCGAGGTGCAGGGAGCCGTTACGAAACAGTGCTGTGAAGCTTTCGAAATTGCTTCGACTTCTCGTCAAGCAGGGCAAAGGACTCCTCTGTCGGCATATCCTCTATACCGGCTTTCAGGTAGTTTCTGAGCACCCCGGTAAGGACCAGGGGCCGTATAAAGACTGAATGAAGTATGCTCCAGATCACTACCGCGCAGAGGACGGCACAAAACAGCATGAGCATAGCGGGATCGGTAAGGAACTCCCCTCCGCTCTCAAGATCCCCTGACTCGGCAAGCTCCTCTGCCAGGGCAGTGAAGAAATCCGGGAAAAAGGAGGCGATCCCGTAAAAGATCCCGGTAAATATACCTCCGATCACCAGAAGCGATGAAAGGCCGAAGCCAAACACCCTTCCCATATTCTTTGCCAGCACCTTCCAGTTTTTAAAGAAGATCACCGCTCCCTCACAGGCAGCCCGTGCCGCATTCTCGTTCCTTCTGAAGAATATCCATCCAAGGCAGCAGTCGCACAGATAGGCGACTACAACAGACACGACCGCGGAGATCACATCCGCAACGCTCTCCCCGTTTTTACCGCCTACAGCCCTGCCTACACGGGACAGCATCCGTCCCAGCTCATTAAAGACAGCACGGATCGCCCTGGTTGCGGCATAAAACAGGGCCACGGTCACGAAACGCTCCTTAACAGCCTTTTTCCCCTCCGAAAGCACGTTATCCGGAAGCGCCCCCTCGGTTACCGCCCTGGTCATCATCGCGATCTGTCCCGCCTTATAGGTATAGGAAACATAGCGAAGGATCACCGCAAAAAAGATAAAGCCGATGATCAGCCCCAGCAAAAGCCCGGCAAGCCCCGCGTCGGCAAGGCTCTGAGCTCCCCAAAAGCCTATTGCTCCGAAGGCAAGTAAAAGTACAAAGGCACCGATATCATACAGCACCCTGTGAAGCGAAAAGGTAAGTGTCGCTTTATAGATTTCCTTATTTGACATTAAAAGTTCCCCCTTCGAAAAAAATCACCCTGAATTAAAGGATGTAATGATGTCAGGGTCTAAAGTCACATGGCACTTTAGACCCTGACCTCATAAAATAAACTGACCGGCAAAAGCCGCATCATACGATGATCTCAGGCATCATGTACTTGCCAAGGCGCTCCGCCACATACTGCTTAAGCGCCTCCGTATCGATCTCCTGTGTTTTTTTAAGCTCAGCCTTTATATAAAACAGATTATTCTCGCCATATTCCAGAGACGCACGCGCATCCTCGATCCCGGGATACCCCTTAAGTGTCCTCTCAAGCTCAAAGAGGTTTATAAAGAACCTTCCGGAAAGGGTTTCACGCATTACAGTCCGGCCCGCCTGATACAGTGCCTCCACCTTCTTATCAGGCGTGATCCTAGCGTCGATCCCCGTATCATACAGTGTTCCTGAGGTGTACAGGCTTTCAATGGTCTCCGTGCAGCCTGCTACCGGCTGATCGAGCAGATACAGCCTTCCCCAGGCCCCATAAGGCTTTTTCAGACCATATTCGTCAAGCACATAAGCCTTTATCTGCTTCCCGTTTTCCTTTTGAGGAACGATCTCGTATCCTATCGCGGCGTTAAGTCTTTCGGCCTGGATCGTAAAGTGCTTCGGATAAAGCTTGGCCGCAAGATGGTCCTTCAGCTTACGGGCTGAGGTCTCACCCTCAAGCATGGCTGTAATGATATTCTCGATCGCGGTTATAAATACCACGAGCATATCCATATCATAGCGGTTCTCCCAATACCGAAGCTCATAGGTATAGCCGTTGTTTCCAGAATATATCATCAGATGGAAGGGCAGGGAATCCAGCTGGATCTTGATACCCTCTGCCGGCTCGCCCCCTATCTGGGGAATATTCAGCAGATCTCCCTGATACTGAATGAACATTTCGTCCGCGTGCTGGCTGGACATATGGGTCTCCATGGTATGCAGGATCTGATCGGCATTTCTCTTTAAAAGCTCCTCTACCGTTTCATGCGCCACCCTTTTATACCTGAAAACATAGGTCGCAAAGAAGGAGCCGGCAAGACGGGCCCATCTCCCATCCGTTCTTCCGTTATGGATACTGGTGATCGCCACATCATCAGAGGCCCCGAAAAGACCGACCGCGTAGCTGAAGGCCGTCAGGAACAACGCGTTTTCGGAAATGCCGGATTCGCCGCAGAAGCCCTGCACCTCCTTTTTGTTAAGCCCCGAAAACCTTCCCTTGAGGACCGCGTTGTGGGCGCAGCCCAGATCGTAGCTGTCCATTTTGGCCAGAATGCTCTTTTTGATCTCACAGCCCTTCAACAGCTCCGTAAAGAAGGCGATGTCCCGGTCTCTGAGCCCCGCCTCTTCCCTGGCATATTCGTCCAGTATGTACTCATAGAAGCTGTAATCGGACTTCTTAACCGACTCTCCCATGTAAAGCCTGTTAATATCCTCTAACAGGATGTTCATGGTCATACCGTCACCTATGATATGGGCTACATCCAGGAACAGATATTTGGCCTCATCGGTCTGATAAATACCGATATGGTACAGATCGTCACCCGGCCTGTATAAATACGGAACCACCAGGTTCTGCCTCTTTGTTTCCCATTCCTCATCGGAAAGCGTCAGCCGTTCGATATTGGGCGTGCGCGAATCATCCCTGAAATTATACAGCCGCCCGTCCTCTCCCGGTTGGATGCGGTCCGACAGGATAGGGTGTATCTCAAACAGCTTCCGCACGGCCTCCTCCAGACGGTCAAGATCGATCCTGCTGTTCAGCTTAAAGAAAAACGGAAGGTTTGCGGTAGTATTTCCCCGCATGACATAGGCAAAATACATCTGAAGCTTTGTGAGAGGATATTTGTCCCTGACGGAATAATCCACTCCCTCCTGGCTTTCCTTTTTCTCCCAGAGCGCCGCAAGCTTCTCTATATCCGGATTCTCCATAAGCTCTGACAGTGTCACCGCAAAGCCCAGCGACTCCTGAAATGAGGTAAGCAGCATTATGCTTCCCAGAGAATCCAGGCCCGCGGTATAAAGGTTTGTATCGATACCGAATCTCCGGTGTCCGATGACCTCCGCGCAGGAATCGTAAATTTTCGTCTGCCGCTCGTTTTCGGGAAGACGCAGGTTATTCTTCGTATCCTTCTCCGCTCTTTTTTCACTGAAGAACGCGTCACGTATGATCTTTTTCGAGGTCGTCTTCCTGAATGGGGTCTTACGCACCCCTGTATAAAGGATCTGTTTAAACTGGGGAAGGCTCTTGTTATGCCTTTTTACGATCTCCTCGATCTCTAACGTTACATTCTTGATCCCCTGGGCCTCAGCGTAGGTAAAGTTCGGGTATACCTCGCACTTTATCTGATCGTCCTCTCCGTAGACGAGAATATCAGAGATAAGAGGCTCCGTCTCAAAACCCGCCTCAATTTCCTCGGGTGCCACATTTTCTCCGTTGCTTAATATGATCAGGTTCTTAAGCCTTCCGGTCAGGAACAGGAAATTCTCCTCGTCAAGATAGCCTATATCCCCGGTCTTAAGCCACCCGTCCTCTGTGAAGGTTTCGGCTGTTATCTCGGGATCCCCGTAATAGCCCTTCATCACAAAGGGCGACCTGACCTGAATCTCGCCTCCGTCCGCTATCCTTACCTCAACACGGGCAACAAGCTTTCCCGCGGAGGCAATCTTGTCAAGCCTGTCATATACCGGCTCGGAAATTATCGGGGAGCATTCGCTCATGCCATAGCCCTGACCTATACGGACTCCCAAATCCGCATACCTTTTTGCAAGCTCGGCGGACAGCCCTCCTCCTCCGCAGACTATCCTGCTGATATTACGGCCGTAAACCATATGCAGGGCATCTCTTTCGGTAAGCCCGGTATCCGCGGCTGCCACAGCGCTTAGCTTGTTGTAGAGAGCCTTTGCTATCATCGGCACCATATGTATTATGGAGGGCTCGAACATGCGAAGGTGCTTTCCGAGCAGGGACAGCGGCCCGTTAATGCACAGGGTGCCGCCCTTAAGGAGCACCTGAAAGATATCCGTATTTATGCAGAAGGAATGATGAATTGGAAGAACGTTCAGATACAAAAGCGGTATGTTACTGTCATCGATCTCCTCTACCGACAGAACATTTCCGACAAGGTTTGCGTTTGTGAGCATTACGCCCTTTCCTCTTCCTGTGGTGCCTGAGGTGAACAGGATTATACACAGATCCTCCGGGCTTACCTCCGGCGCCTTTCCTCCTGCCGCCCACTCACGTCCGTTAAAACGGATATCCATCAGAATATCATTTAAGGACGGTATTTTGCGGACCGTCTGCAGGGAGAAATATTCCCTGATCTTAGGACATTTGTCCTTTATGTCCTCGACCATAGGCTGGAGCACCCAGTCATAGAAGAGTATGTCCACATCCGAACGGTTAAGGCAATCCGTAAGATGCTCCAAATCCAGCTGATTGTCAAGAGGGACCGTGATATTTCCCGATGCCATGACCCCCATAAAGGTGCTGATATAATGAACCCCGGAGGAGCCGAAAAGGCCTACCTTGACCTGTCTTTTAAGGCTCTGCCTGAGTTCATTGACATAAGCCCCCACGATCCGGCAGAGCTCTCCGAACCTCTGATAGCTTATATCATAGACGACATCATCCTCCCGTTCATAACGAAGATACGGAGTCTCACCGTATTTTTCGACACATTTCTCCAAAAGCTCCCTGACCGTTTTTGTATTATCATAGGAAATCATCTTATTCACCTCTGCTTTCCAAGCAATTCATTGATAAACCTGATCCTTTTCTCCATAGATTTCTTAAGAACCCTGCTGTCCTTTGCCATATCATAAGCGTGTACCGTTCCCCTGGTCTCATTCAGGATCACATCACAGCGCGCCCCGGAGAGCCTGTCCGCATATAAGACTCCGTCATCATGCAGACAGTCGAACTCCGCAGTCTCCACATAGGTAGGAGGCATGCCCTCAAGGGAATCCGCTTCAACCGGAGAGCTCCAGTCACGGGGCGTCTCCCTGGTTTTTGACCGGCAGAGCTTATAGTACTCATATACCGCCCTGGCATTGCATACCGGCACATCCGTATACAGCTTCATCGAACGGCTCTGAAGGCGCGCATCCAGGCTCGGATATAACAAAAGCTGTCCCATGGGCGCAGGAAGCCCTGCCCCCTCCGTTTTTAACCTGAGACACAGCGCGGCACACAGGGTCCCGCCCGCACTGTCCCCAAGGACTATGATCCTTCCGGTATCCGTAAGAAGCTCCTGTGCATTCATGATCAGCTGCTCATAAAGCTCAAAGGCCTCCTCATGCTGGGTCGGAGACTTATACTGGGGCGCGAGATCATAATCCGGCATGAATACACGACAGCCTGTCCCTTCGGCTATATTCCTCGCAAGACGGTAATGATAGGGAAGAGCCGGGAAAACAAAGGCTCCTCCATGCAGGAACAGAACCGCGGGCAGTACATCCTTCTCCCTTCCCCGTGGTGTATACACGATGCAGCCCAGCCTTCCCTTAGGGGCAGCTTTGCAGGAAAGGGTGATATTACTGACGGTAGCCCTGTCATCACTCTTTTCCTTCCTTGCCAATCCTCCGTACAGAAGCTGTACCATTTTAACCTGTATCCTTGAGGTGGCTACCGGTACCTTCTTAAGGACCAGAAGCTCCGGGTCTATGCCCCATTCCGTGGTCCCGGTCTCAGCCTCCTTAAGCTGTTTTACGACTACCAGCTTAAGATGATCCCTGAAAATATAGATACGGATATCGTCAGAAATGTTCGCAATGATGGATCTGCTGATCTCAGCCCAGTCCGAATCGGTCTCAGGGCTTGCATACCCTCTGTCAAAGGCCATAAAGCCATAGCTCTGCATGGACCAGACATATTCCGTTTCCTGCCCGGCTCCCTCCTCATCCTCCACCTCACCGGCCCTGACCATCGTTACGCCCATCTGCTCAAGAAGCTGAGCGTTCTCCCCCGTGTCGTCATAATACCGTCCCTCCAGAAGAGTACGGATCTTTCCGGATACTTCGTTGTTCCTGTCCCGTTTTCCCGCGATCTCCCAAAGCTGTTCCCTTTCGGTGGAATCCATCCTGCCGTTTGAAATAAGCTCAAGGGTAAACTGCCCGTCCTCAATAGCAGCTGACACGACCGCTTTAAAGGTGTCAGTGAGATTTCTTACTAACTCCATGGTCTCCTCACTCAGAAGATGAAGCTGGGTCTTCTGTTTCACCGTCAGCCCGTTTTCAGCCGCAAGATCGTCGATCTGCCGAAAAACCTCCGAAAACCCCGCTCCGCTGTTATCAATCCATATTTCCCCGGCCATTTAAGCTGCTGCCTCCTTCAAAGATAAAATGTAACTGTTCAGTACATTCACAGTTAAGTGCCGCAAGCCCATTAAAATCGCCTTCGGCGATGGGGGCTTGCTCTGGCTCATATACGTTTTATCACGGACTGCGCAGTAAATGCGCAGTCCTGAACAGATACGATAAAAATTACATTTGTAACGATTATACATTAACAGGCCCTGAAAATCCATTACTGAATACATTAAAATCGATCCATCGGGTTTCTTTTTCTGCCGCTTTACTTTTATATACTGTTGTTCTTATGTATATGCAATGTTGTACTTTATCTGAGGGAATATATATGATGATGTCAGGGTCAAAAGTACCCTGACACCATATGATAGGAGTCGCTTTACAGAATAAGAAAGTGATCAGTTTAAAATTATGAAACAGAAAAGTCCTGAAGAAAAAAAGATCGCAGATATACCTTCCCGGCCGTTTCCGCTTTTTTACATCTGTGAGACTCTTGTTACCGCATAGCCGAAGACCGGCGGGTTCTCACCCAGCATGTTCTTTATGATATCTGAGGTAACAGTCCCCAGCGCGCAGATCCAGACGCAGGTATCGGGAGGATAGTTCTCCTTGCTTGTGTAGGATGCCGTTACCATATCACAGCCGCTTACAGGAGATGAGCAGAGCCCTAACAGCTCCTTAACCAGCTCCTTCCCAACGCCCTGCCGGCGGCAATCAGGCTTTACATAAACCATATCAAGCTCGATTTTTGCCCAGAATACCTCCATCTTGATCCTCCTTCTCTGAACACACGAACAAAGGGCCTATATGAACGATACACTACTTTTGGCAAATTAACAATACCTCATTACTGATATACCCGCACGCAGGCGGAAATCCTGTCCTTTTTTGTCCTTTTCTCAGCTCCCTCGTAGATAAACTTTCCCTTTGAGGAAACAGAGACTCTGTCCTCCTTCTTTAACAGCCTTCCGGTATCAGTCAGCTCCCTGCCGTTTACGGAAACCATCCCCCTTCGGATAAGCTCCTGTGAGGCCGACCTTGAAAGACGGTACACCTCCCCGAGGATCGCATCCGCTCTTTCGGAGGCTATGTTGATATGTATATCCTTAAGTTCGGGAGCGATCCCGCAGGCCGAAAAAGGGATCCTTTCACAGACTACGGTGGTGTGCCTTACACGGGTCAGTTCGTTTTCAATAACGGCCGCCGCCTCCGGCAGTACGGATACCGCGGCATATTCAGGACTGCAGATTATATCCCCGATCACCTCTCTCTTAAGTCCCAGATTCATTATCGCTCCCAGATAATCCCTGTGGGTGAGGTCATCGGAAAACCGCTTATTTGCCGGCTTTACCGAAATACACGCAAGTACCCCGCCTTTATCCTGCTCTTCCTCACAGAGAAAGCTTTCCTTTGTCATATAAGACGGAAAAAAGCAGGCGATACATCTTTCAGCATTCTGAAATCCGCCGTGCAGAAGGTACTCCGACTCCCTGATGCGTATGTCCTCCTGCTGTCCCAGCAGCCTTACAGAATCCATAAGATCCGCCTGCTCCGAAAGAGAAAGAAAGGCTGTATGGGTAAGGTATCCGTTCATCTCTGCCCTGAGATACAGCTCCTTTATCCTTGCGGTCTGATAATCCCTATTCTGCGGCATTTTCCTTCGTTCTCCATCCGTACCAGCAAAAGCCGTATCCGTCCATTACAAAACGGTCCGGCAAAACCTCTTCATTTTCCGGCGATGGAGAGGTATCCACGTTTTTTTCGCACAGAAACTCCTTTGATGACACTATAACACTGAAGCGCTCACTCTCCCCGGTGTATACAGTCCTCTGATCCCCTGAAAAATTAAAAAAGGCAAGGAGCTTTTCACCCTTATAGTACCTTCCGATCCCAAGGACACTGTGATCATTCTCACCCGTTGAAAGCGGTATTATAAAGGTGTCAGCCTTATTCGCAAAGACCTCATGACTGCCGCGGAGCTTCTCAAGCCTCTGTATGGCCGAAAAAAGCATTCCCTCTCTGGTATCCCTGCGCTTCCTTCTTTCACAGCTTTCCCAGTCAAGCCTGCCCCGGTGGATATATCTGCTGTCGTCACGCTTAAGCGGGTCATCCCTGTATGAGCAGTCATTGAGCTGCCCGATCTCATCGCCGCTGTAAAGCACAGGGATCCCCGAAAGCGTCAGAAGAAAAGCATGCAGCATGATGTCCAGCGCTATCCCGCGTGACAGTAAGGACCTGTCCCCGGAGGCATCATACAGCTCCTGCCCCGCCTCGATCCCGCACAGAGAGGCGGTAGTCCCGCAAAGCCTTGCGTCTCCTATTCTCGGATCGTCATTATAAAGCTCCCCTCTGGAGCTGCTTCCAAAGAAAAGCCCTCGAAAATAATCATTCAGAAACCTCTTATGAGGGACCTCCTTTATCCCGAACTGCTCAAGGAAAGGATAATCAAGCCCCCAGCCGATATCATCATGACAGCGCAGATAATTTAAGAACACGTAATCCTTAGGCAGCATGAAGACCTTTGAAAGCTGGTTCTCAAGAAGCCTTACGTCCTTAGTGGCCACGGTATGCCAGGTGCTTGCCATGGTCGTAACGTTGTAGAGCAGATGACACTCCGGATGCTCAACGGTACCGAAATACGGAACCACCTCCTTAGGCTCCATCACGATCTCCCCAAGGAGCAGGGTCCCCGGACAGACGATCTCGCAGGCGATCCTCATAAGCCTTACAAGGGAGTGTACCTGAGGAAGGTTCCTGCAGCTTGTTCCCGGAGTCTTCCAGATATAAGGAGTTGCGTCAAGCCTAAGGATATCCACGCCCTGGTTGCACAAAAACAGCATATTTGCCGTCATATCATTGAACACAACGGGATTTCTGTAATTGAGATCCCACTGATAGGGATAGAAGGTAGTCATGACCACCTTTGAGGCCTCGGCACACCAGCTGAAATTACCGGGGGCGGTCGTAGGGAAGACCTCCGGCATGGTCTTTTCAAGCTCATGGGGAATGTCCCAGTTATCATAAAAGAAATACCTGTCCTGATACTCCTTCTCGCCCCTTTTGGCCCGGACGGCCCATTCGTGATCCTCACTGGTATGATTCATCACAAAATCAAGACATACGCTTATCCCCTCCCGGTGACAGTCCTTTGAGATAAGTGAAAGGTCCTTCATCGTCCCGAGCTTTTCATCAACGCTCCTGAAATCGGAGACGGCATAGCCTCCGTCACTCCTGCCCTCCGGACTCTTAAGCAGCGGCATGAGATGCAGATAGTTTACCGAGAGCTCCTTTATATAGTCAATATGGGAACGCACGCCCGAAAGCGTGCCCCCGAAGCAGTCGACATACGCAAGCATCCCGAAGCGCTTGTTGTCCTTATACCAGCCTTCGTTTTTTACCCTTTTTCTGTCCCAGGCCTTTAACTCTCTGCTCCTTGCCCCTTCGTAATCACGAAGCATTGAAACATAATAGTCAAAAGCCCGGGTGTCATTATCATACAGCTCCATGTAGAGCCATTTCATCTCGTCATAATAGACAGAAAGCCGTCTGTCAAATTCTTCCATAGCCTGCCCCAATCAGCCCTTTACGGCTCCCTCGATCATTCCGCTCATTATCTGCTTCTGTGCTACAAGGAAAACAATGATCATGGGAAGGATTGCAAGCAGCGCAGCCGTAAGGATGAGGTCCCACTGCTTCACGTAGGAGCCCACGAAGGCCTGCACCGCCACAGGAAGGGTCTTTACCTTTCCGTTCTGTCCCAGCATCAGCGAGGGCAGAAGATAATCGTTCCAGATCCACATTCCGTTCAGTATCGTTACGGTGGTTATGACCGGCGTAAGGAGGGGAAGTATCACCTTGAAGAAGGTTCCCTCCGGAGAGCAGCCGTCAATAGCCGCCGCCTCCTCAAGGTCATACGGGATACCCTTTATAAAGCCCGTAAGGATAAATACCGTCATCGCTCCTCCGAATCCGCAGTAGGCGAATACTATACCCGGAACGGACTGTAGCATGCTGATGCCAACAAACTTGCCCACATCACGGAAGGTGCTTATAAGGGGAAGCATTACCACCTGGAAGGGGATTATCATCGAGGCGATGAAAACCATATAAATCGCGGAAGCCCATTTTTTCTTGTTATTCCGGCTTATGACCCAGGCCGCCATCGCTCCTAAGAGCGCAAGGAGCACCAGAGAGATCACGGTGATGACCGCCGAGGTTCCAAAGGCATACCAGAAGCTGAAATTCTGATTGTTGACAACAGCCGAAAGGTTGGTCTTAAGCTGGCTGAAGGACGCCCCCACAAAGCTTATCGGGTCCGCAACGATGGATGCCTGGTTCTTAAACGCGTTCAATACTACGAGATAAAAGGGAAAAAGCACATAGAGCGCTATGATCACTCCGATCACGGTGCAGATGAAGGCCCTGACCCTCGTACCTTTTCCTACCTGTCTTCCTTCGCCCATTACAGCTCCACCTCCTTCTTATTGGATACTCTTACCTGAATCAGGGATACGATAGCCAGGATGATAAAGAAGAACACAGCCTTCGCCTGTCCCAGCGCGTAATTGTTCTTTGAGATCGCCGTGTTGTAGATATTAAGAGCAAGCATCTGTGTTCCGTTTGAGAGATAGTTGCCCATGAAGTCCGCGACAGAGCCCGCGCCGTTGGTAAGGGCCATGTTGACATCGAACTGCTTGAAGGCGCTTGTGAGCGTCAGGAAGGTACATATCGTAATAGTCGATGCGATCATGGGTATCTTAACATGGAAAAGGGTCTGGGCAGGTGTAGCTCCGTCTATCCTTGCGGCTTCCAGAACGTCTCCCGGTATCTGTGTAAGGCCCGTTATGTATATGAGCATTATATACCCGCCATACTGCCAGATATAAACGAGCACTATGGCAAACAGGGCCGTTTTCGTCTGTGCAAGCAGGGAAATATTGTTTGTAAGCCCTATGATAACGTTGCTGAATACGAACTGCCAGATATAGCCCAGCACGATCCCGCCTATGAGGTTGGGAAGGAAGTACGAGGCTCTGAAAAAACCGTCGCCTTTTATTCCCGATGTACATAAAAGAGCCAGAAGAAAGCCTACCAGATTAATAAGGATCATGTTGAGCACGACAAAGATAAAGGTGATCACGATCGACCATATGAAGGCCGGGTCCTTAAACATGGTAGTATAGTTTTTAAGACCCACCACCTGCTCGAAACGGATCCCCGTCCAGTCGGTAAAGGAATAGCATATACCGAGCACCAGGGGGATGATGACCGTTACCGCAAAGGTAAACAGGAGGGGGAACAGGAAAATGAAATACACGATCTTCCTGTGATGCTTAAGTGTCGGAAACAGGTAAAGTCCGACAAAGAAAGCAATGATCCCGACCACCAGCATGGGACCTCTTGCCGTCGACTGGCTTTTACCGATATCCATTGCCAGAGAAATGATAAGAAGCAATGCCCCTCCGATCAGAAGGATCGGTGAAAGCAATTTCTTTCCTTTAATATTCATAAATTCACCCCGCTTAATATTTTGATCAGTTAAAGGTTTTAACGGCAGTTAAACGCGTCTGTGAGTATAAGAAGTCCGGAAAAGCTTTCCAGGTTATAATCCGCGTTTTTATTCCCTTTTGCAGCTCCGTAAGCCGCAGTAAGCATGCCTCCCGCCCGGCCTGCCTCTATCCCGGCATCGGCATCCTCTACCACAAGACATTTCTCAGGCGGCGTATGAAGAAGCTGTGCGGCGATAAGAAACACCTCCGGGTCAGGCTTTGTCCTGGTTATCATCGTACCGTCACTTACGGCGTCAAAGTATCCCGAAAGCCCTGTCTTTTCAAGGATAAAGCCGGCATTTTTGCTGGAGGAGCCGACAGCAAGCAGAAGCCCCCTTTCCCGGAGCTTTTTCAGGGTATCCCTGACCTCATCGGAAACGTCCTTCGGCGTCATACCGCTTAAATACTGCCTGTAGATGCTGTTCTTTTTTTCCGCAAGCTTCTCCTTTTCCTCCATGGAAATAGGAGCGCCCTCATAGCGTTCGAGGATTATTTCAAGGCTCTGCATGCGGCTTACGCCCCTGAGCCTTTCGTTTACCTCCTCGTCAAACCGGATACCCATCTCATCGCTCAGCTCCTTCCATGCAAGATAATGGAACCGGTCGGTATGCACCAGCACACCGTCAAGATCAAATATCACAGCCTGTGCGTCCATAATCCCTCCTCTTCCAGCCTTCCGTTCTCCTCGCGGAACCTGAAATCAAACGCCTCACCCGACAGCAGCTTAAGAGCTGCCGTATCCTTTTCTACCGTAAGCTTAAGTCTCCTGCCCCTGAAGGTAAAGGGAAACGAATATCCGGTAAGCCCCTCCGGCAGGAAGGGATCGATGGAAAGGCCATGCTCCGTGATCCTTATCCCCGCAAACCCGTTTACTATCGCCATATAGCATCCGCCCATATTGGCCGTATGCACTCCGTCCTTCGTATTCTCATGACGGTTCATAAGATCCAGCTTTGCGGAATCGCCGAAATACAACAGCGCTTCCTTCTTAAGCCCCAGCATCGAGGCCGTCATGCTGAACACACAGGTCGAAAGAGACGAATCATGGGTAGTGATCCTTTCATAATATCTGAAGCTCTTTTCCATGGTCTCCCTTGACTGCAGCTTGGGAAAGAGAAAATGAGAAAGTACGGTGTCTGCCTGCTTGCATACCTGAAAACGGTACAGATGCAGCGGATGATAATGCAGAAGGAGAGGAAAATCCTCCTTCGGCGTCGCCTTAAGATCCCATACCGGCTTATCAAGGAACGAGTCATCCTGGGGATTGATCCCGTATTCCTCATCGTAGGGAAGATACATCTTTTCCGCAGCCTCCCGCATCTCCTCCTTCTCGTCCTCGGAAAAGCCGAGCCTTTCCGCAAGCCTTTGTATCTCCGGCTCGTCCCGGAACTCTTCATAGAGCTTTGCGGCAGAGCTCAGATTGTACCTGGCCGAAGCATTGGTATAGTAGTTATTGTTTACCATACAGGTGTATTCATCCGGTCCGGTGACCTCCTGTATCTGAAACCTTCCCTTCCTGTCGTAAACACCGGTATCAAGCCACAGCCTGGCGGTTTCTATGAGTATCTCAAGCCCCATTTTTATGAGGAAATCCTTATCTGAGGTCGCATAGTAATACTGCGTAACAGCGTAGGCAATGGCACCGTTTATATGGTATGCCGCAGTGCCGCTCGGAAAATAGCCTGAGCACTCAACGCCCGTGATCGTGCGCCAGGGGTACAGAGCGCCCCTCCTATGCCCCAGAAGAGCAGCGTTCTCTCTTGCCCTCTGAAGCGTCGCATACCGGAAGGAAAGAATGTTTTCCGCAAGCTTCGGCTCTGTCATCAGGAAGAAGGGTACCACATACATTTCCGTATCCCAGAAATAATGGCCCTCATAGCCCTCTCCCGAAAGTCCCTTTGCGGCTATCCCCGCAAAGGCATCATGAGGCGCCGCCTGAAGCAGCTCATACATATTGAACGAAACCGCGTCCTCAAGCTCCTTATCACCCTTTATCTCCATATGGGAGCGGCTGTAGAAGCTGCCCAGATAGCTTTTCTGGTCCTCATAGAGCTCATCGATGTCCCTTTCCATGGCGTCATGAACGACCTTTACGGCCTTCGCCAGAGGATCCTTCTCACGGATGGAATCCGAAAAGGCGGCATACTTGATCACCCTGATCCTTTCTCCCTTCCTTACGGGGATCCTCAGTCTGGTGATCAGAGCCTCTCCCTCTTCTCTTACCATGCTGTAGGGCTTTGCCTCCGAGAAGCAGCGATGGTTCGTCACAGCCGCGATGCTCACACCGCTCTCCTTCGTCCTTGTGACAGAAAAAGAGGCTTCCTCCCGAAAACCCTGCTTTTCAAGCTTAAGAAAGCACGGGCTTTCATCTGCAAGCCTCGGATCATTCGGATCTGAATAATTTTCGACCTCCGGGATATGAAACGAATCAAATACCGCTTCCCCGGAAAAGTTCAGTGCGGTGACCTCATAATCGATGGTAAAAAGCTCCTTGACCCTGAAATGAGCCATGCGCCGGATCCTTACATCTATCTCCCTCCCCGAAGGACTTATCCAGCGCGTCCTTCGTTCGGTATAGCCTTCAGACATATTGAGGATCCTTTCGGCCTCCTCTGTCCCTCCCTCGGCGGGAAGGAAATCCTCTCCGGAAACAGAAAGCCTTATGGTCTGCGTGTCGCAGATATTAAGCATCGTCTGCTTCTTCTCTACCAGATTGCAGAGGCTTTCCGCCTGCTTCATGGGAATGATCTCATACGCCCCGGCCAGGTACTGTCCCCGCATGGTAGGGAAGTCCGCGGGGACGCCCTCTTCAAGCGTCCCGCGTACCCCGATATAACCGTTTGCGTTACAGAACAGTGTCTCGTGGAGATTCAGCTCCTTCGGATCATATTGTTCTTTTCTTACAATACAGTTCGTCTTAGTTTGCATAGTAGTTTGTGCATACCTGCTGGAGGGTGTCAAGGAAGGTCTGAGGATCTGCAAAGTTACCCATTGCGTAATCCTGGAATACAACACCTGTAGCGTTCTGGCCGATTCCCTCCTTCATGGACAGCCAGTGCCAGGAAGAGGTCTTGCCTGCCGCAGTATACTCTGCGATGGTCTTTGCAAAAGGATCGTCAGCGGAATATGTATTTGAAGCATAAGGAGAGATAAAGCCGCAGTCCTCGGCAAGTATCTGCTGTCCGCCGTCATTGGAAGCGCACCATGCAAGGAACTTCTTAGCTTCGTCTACGTTGCCGTCCTTGTATACGCCCCACCAGTTGGGTGAATTCGTAAGGATCGTATCCTGGCCTTCTATGAAAGCATAAGGGATCATGCCGATCTCAAAGCTGCCTGCTGCCTCATAAGCCTCCTTGTCGTCATTGACAAGAGTAGCGCCGATCCAGGAGCCCTGGGTAACAAAAGCGTATTTCCCGGAGGCAAAGCCTAATACCTGTGCATCATAGGTTCCGGAAACACCGGCGGGATCGGTAAACTCATTGAAGAGAGCAACCATCTCGGCCCAGGGAAGAGCTCTTTCCATATCAAGCTTTCCGCCGTCCTTGAACAGGTCGATGTAGGTTGTGTCGTCACGGGCAAGTCCTGAATCAAAGTAGGTACCGAATATATGCTGTCCGGGTGACCACCACAGCTGTGATGACTCCGTATAGTAGCCTACTACCGCGGTAAGCCCGAGCTCATCCTTCTTCGCATCGATGGTCTCAAAGGCCTTCCTCATGCTCTCGGGTCCCGTGATGCTCTTAGGATCCACGCCGGCCTTTGCAAGGATATCGGCGTTATAAGCAAGACCGATGGCTTCGGTAGTGGTAGGGAAGCCATATACCTTTCCGTCTGCCACATATTCCGCCTCCGTGTCGCTTACCCATGCCTCGTCGGAAAGGTCAGCAAGAAGCCCTTCCCAGGTGGGATAATGGATGTCGCCCTCAAAAACGAAGATATCCGGCATATTATCCGCCTGATAGTATCCCTTAAGGGTCGCCTGCGTATCGATACCGCCTCCCAAAGACTCGATGACCACCGGTACTCCCGTTTCTGCCTCGTAAGCGGCAGCCAGCTTCTTAAGGCCGGCGTCAACCTCTACCTTGTTGTTGACAAGACGGATGCCTCCCTCGGGCGTCTCGGCCGGAGCCTCAGCCGAATCAGCACCTGCCTCAGCCGGAGCAGCAGCCGCTCCCGCATCGGCAGCCGGAGCAGCCGCGCCGCCGCAGCCGGCAAGTACCATAGAAAGTGTAGCGGCTGAAAGCAGCATCGCAAGTAATTTCTTTTTCATTCCTGAATTCCTCCTTTGAATTTCCGTAAGATAAACATGTGTTCTTCATGTTCTGTCAGCATCGGATATTTTATTATCCTGCCTCGTTTGCTATGAACCCATTATGAAATGTTCGCCAATTATTATGCAATATCTTTCTTTTTTTTATATAAAACAAACAAAAAAGGTGCGGGGGCTTTATTCATTATCCCCATACCGCACCATTATTTTAGTAAACGAAATAAAATTTTAGTAAAAAAGCAAATCGTTTTACAGCAAGTTTACAAAAAAGCCTTCGTGCTTTTTCTCCATTTTACCCTGGCCCCTATCCGTACGGTGTCAAAATCCCCCTTCCCCTCCAGAATGTCAACAAGCGCCTGGGCCGCAAGAAACCCTCTTTCGTAGTCGGGAACCGCCACGGTCGTAAGCTCCGTATACCTGGAAATGATGATGTCATCAAAGCCTGTCACCCCTATGTCCTCAGGAACCCTGAGCCCATCCTCCCTGAATTTCCGGATGGCGCCTATTGCCATCATATCATTGGCACATATCAGTATCTCCGGCATTTCCTCTGAGAGCATAAGGAGCCTCGCCGCCTGGACACCGCTCTTTTCCCGCCAGTCGCCTTCATAGTAATCGTTCCTGTGAAAGATGATCCCCTTCTCCCTCAGCGTATCCCTGAAGGCGGCGTAACGCTCCCTGGTATCGGAGGTGTTAAGACCGCCGAGGAAGGAAAACCTGCTGTACCCCGCCTCGATAAGCCCCTCGATGAGCTGCTTCTCGGCGGCGTAGTTATTTACGACAATGCTCTTTATCCTTCGGTGCTCTATCTCCCTGTCCAAAACGATCAGCGGGATCCCTTTGTCCGCTACCTTCTTAAGCACGGAATTATCAGTATTCACGTCATTTACGATACAGCCGCAGACCATCTCGGGCTCCGCAAAATGGAGGAAATTATCTCCGGTGCAGATCAGGAAGCTGTAGCCCTTTGCATATGCATAATCGCTTATCCCGTGGAGTATATTCAGGTAATAAAGCGTATCAAAATCACTGAGATTGAAGATTATCGTGCGGTTGTTCCTTTCCCTGGCAACAGGCACCTCATAGCCAAGCTCCTCGGCGATGGCAAAAATTTTTTCTTTGGTCTCCTCAGAGGCACTGTTCTTGTGATGAAGCACATTTGATACTGTCGAAATTGATACACCAGCGCGCTGCGCTATGTCGCGGATACCCGGCATAGATAACCTCCTGAGCTGTCCTTTTGATCATTTACTCGCAGGCGCATTTAACTGCCGTTTTAGCCTTTGGCTGTTCAAGCGCCTGCTGTTATTTTAGCATACTTTGCTCCGTTTTCCTACTGAAAGGACGCTTTGAAAATTCCCGCGGCATGTAGGATTTCCCATTCAGGAGCAATGTGCTCATCGCCTCCTGTCCCTCAGCATCCTGCAGAAAAACGCCCCCGCACAGGCGCCCATGACATCTATAAGTATGTCCGTAAGCTTACCGCTTCGTTCAGCTTCAAACAGCTGGTGAAATTCATCCGACGCGGCGTAGGCCAGTGCCAGAAGGACCGCAAGGAGAAAGGCCCTTCGCCCGCCTGCTCCCGTAAACAGGGAGACGTCCCAGAACAGCAGGGCCCCCAATACGGCAAACTCCATGAAATGAGCGCCCTTTCGTACCGGGAACTGTGCGGCTTCTATGTATTCTGACCGTTTATCCTCACCAAGCTCCCCAAAGTCAGGGATCAGGATATCAAAGATCCCTTCCGCAAGCCTTATGCTCATCGCGCTTGAGCTTTCGGCGGATCTGGCACTCATTGAAAAAATGAAGGCCATCCAGGCGGCAGTCGCCGTTATCAATATCAGCTTTAACACAAATATCTTCCCTGACCGGTCATTCATCTCTGGAAGCTTTCTTAAGGGCCGCCTCAAAGGCCTCTTCAAATTCCCTTTCCCTGCCGCTTCCGGGCCGGGGAAGCTCTACCATGCGTTTCTCCCATGAGGACAGATATATGGCGTTTGATATCAAAAGGCTCTTTCTCCCTTCCCTTCCGTCCGCGACGCTCCTTCCCGTCCCGTTTATTTCATCGCAGAACGCCTGCAATACCCTTTCATAAGGGTGCTCTTCCTTCTCAGGCCTAAGCTCGGTCCAGTCTCCCGTTATCTTCCTGAAGGGATCCGTCGCAGTCCTTCGGTATTCGGCTTCACTTACCCCGAGCTCACGGCTGACATCCCCGATCCGTATCGTGCCGTTTTCGCAGATGAGCAGCGCCTCCTCCATGGCAAGCTCCAGCCTGTTGACGCCGGGAGCCTCTCCTGTAGAGGTGATAAAGGTTCCGGTTGCTCCATTCTCCCATTCCATATATGCCGTTGCGGCATCCTCCACCTCTATGTCATGGAAAAGCCCCTTCTTGCAGAAGCCCTGGACCCTGGCCGGCATTCCGCAGATCCATTGCAGCAGATCCAGGTTGTGAGGGCACTGGTTTAAAAGGACACCGCCTCCGTCCTTATCCCAGGTGGCCCGCCATGACCCCAGGCGGTAATAAGCCTCCGGACGGTACCAGTCCGTTACTGCCCAGTGAACCCTTTTAAGCGCACCGTATCTGCCGCTTTCCACAAGCTCCTTTAAGGTCCGGTATACCGGCAGCGTTCTCTGGTTAAACACCATCGCGTATACCCTGCGGGATCGATCTGCCGCCTCCTCCATCTGCCTTGCCTGCCTTGAATACACTCCCGAAGGCTTATCGCATAATACATGAAGGCCGTTGCGGAAGGCTCTCACCACGCATTCCTCATGTGAAAAATGCGGTGTGGCGACTATCACCGCATCCAGCTTAAGCCTCCCCTCCTCAACGGCCGTAAACAGCTCCTTTGCGCTATCGTACACCGGCACCCCTGCCGAGACGGCAGGCTTAAGCAGGTCCCCTGAGCAGCTGCCGATCCTTGTAAGCGCACAGAGCTCAAGCCCCTTAACCGATCCGCCAAACAGCATCGCTGCATATTTGCCTCCCATATTTCCCACACCTGTGACGGCTGTTCTGATCATCCGCAAACCTCCTTCCACGGGGTCTGTATAAAACAGGATTAAAGGAAACGCAAAAGCGAAAGGAAAAAAAAATCAAAAAGCCCTTGCAATTTCCCGCAAAATATTGTAAAGTATCTGAGTACGGCTCGTTGGTCAAGCGGTTAAGACGCCGCCCTCTCACGGCGGAAACAGCGGTTCGATTCCGCTACGAGCTGGTAAAAAAGCCCGTAAATTAGGGCTTTTTTTAATTTTCATTTTTGTCACCTTTTGTCACCTACGCATATTTACTGGCTTTGCGAGTATTAATGGTTTAAAAAATCCAGTAAAAAACAGGTCAAAATCGACTTTCAAATAAAAAAATCAGGTGAAATTTTTCCCGCTGGTGATAAAAGGCATTAACTTTACGCCCCAATATATAAATATAATATAGAATATTTATAAAAAATAAATTAAATAGATGTATTATATTTATAATCCAGATATTTGATGTAAAAGTACTTGTTCAGTCTGGGATCTGTTTTATTTTCCCTTACAAACTCAAGTTCAAATCCACATTTTTCGTAGAAACCTGATGCCTGAAATCCATTTGTACAGAGATTTATGTTATTGAATCCCTGACCGCCAAAGTATTCTTCAACTGCTCTGATCAACTGCCTTCCGACGCTTTTCCTTCTATATCCATCCTTAACGACCAGTTCATCGATATATACTTCAGAAAAGAAACTGGCACCCGAAACAGCACCTCTGAAAAAACAGACTTCTCATCGTCTATTATACTGACGATGTATGAACATGTCTACTGATAAAAACAGCCGGGATGTCTGGTGTGGAAGCTGTTGCCTGTGACATGAACTCCGATTTCCAGGAAGCATTTGAAGAAAAATGCTATTGGAT
>ODAI011914462.1_pt1 | contig 70139 bp, 60 predicted proteins | sample 1539321 | NCBI WGS metagenome assembly ODAI01 (sample SAMN02144231, study PRJEB22623) | gut metagenome | biome: sheep rumen | host: Ovis aries | place: New Zealand
GGCGATTTCCTCATAACTCCGTTCTTCCAGCCAGAGGAGAATCAGCGCGCGTTCCAATTTCCCCAGTTGGCTGATGAGTCGGTAGAGTTCCCTGAGTTGTCCTGCCGTCTCGTTGTCTTCTGCTGCCATGCTTGCCACATTGGCCGTCATGGGGACGGTCTGCGGACGGATATTGGAGCGTCGAAGAAACGTAATACAGGTGTTCATCGCGATGCGATATACCCATGTGTTGAGTGTGCTATCTCCCCGATAGCGGGGGAAACTCTTCCATAGGTTGAGCACCGTCTCCTGAAACAGATCGTTCAGGTCGTCCTGGTCGTTGGCATAGATGTAGCACACCTTGTAGATGGTACATTTCTGCGCCTCGATCATCGTCAGGAATTCTTTCTCTAATTCTTTCGTCTCCATTGTTCAACTGAATCCTTTTGACCTATTAGTCGCAGAAAAGGCGAAATAATTACATCCAAACGGAACAATTTTAATTTTTGATATCTACACCGCCCAGGAAATTATTGGCTACGATGTGAAGACAAGGAACATCCTTATCAGTCAGCCGTTCTGTTGAATTGTTTACGCCACCGATAAAGCTGCGGCTCTTTACTACGACGTTCACCCCCTGAGGCACAAAGAGCTCTATACCGCCACAGAAGGTATGGATTTCGATCTCCTCGTCCTCGGTGATGACTGCCCCGCGCAAGTCCATGCGGATGCCGCCGCAGAAAGCATCTAGACGGGCACCATGGAACACTTCGCCGTGATAGATGTACTCATCGCCGCCATAGTGGGCCGAGCAGCAGATACGCTTGCCGTCTTCACCAATAGGCAGTGGACGATGCAGCCACTGGTCAGGATCGCGGCGATAGCTCTCAATAATAAGATGTACGCCCACATACAATAAGACGAAGATGCTCAAATACATGGCCCATGGGCCTTCCGACGTCCTTTCAAACCAACTCCAATGGAGAATGCCCCACAACGTAGCAAGTTTCAGCAGACTGGCTACAACAAAAAGAATGCCGATAATCGTTCTTGGTTTCATGTTCGTATTCATATTCTTAGTCATTTGAATTAATATTTCTGATGGCAAAGGTAAGGCGGTTGACGGGAAGTTCCAAATATCTGGGATATTCTGCACGAGTTTGTGACAAACGGTCATGAATTTGGGGCGAAATGAGTGAAATGTGATGAGTGAAAGAAATTTTTCCACTTTTCGCTCTTTGGTTTTCACTTTATTTTGTACCTTTGCGGCCTGTATGGACAAAGGCCACAAGGAAACCATCAGCATCCGCTTTTTCAGCACCGCCTTCATGGTGCTGGCGATAGCCATCTTCAAGCCATTCGGACTTGAGATGTGGCAATGGCAGGCCTATGTCCATCTGCTGGCTCTTTTTGCACTGGGCATGTCTAGTTGCTTCCTGTCAGAAGCCATCCTGAAGTTCATTGTCCGCATGCCTCGCTCTTATGATCAGGGTGTCAGCTATATCATCAGCCGTAATCTCCGTTTCCAGCTCATCAACACCCCGCTGGTGTCGCTGTTCATTTGTCTTTATCGCCACATCGCGATGAGCCATCAGGTGGAGAGCAACAAACTGTCCTTGAGCAATTTCCTCGAAACGCTGGCGATTATCGCCTTTCTCTCTTTTGCCATCGGGCTCTACTGGCGTTTCAAGTTCCGCAGCCGCTATCTTGCTGAAGAACTGGCGGAGGCGAGACTGCTGAATGAGCAGTTGAAGGCAATAAAACCCTCACCTGTTTCGTCAGCCCCGACAGATTTGACTCTATCTGGCACAACCAACGAGACCGTCACGCTTCAGGTCTCTGACCTCTTATATATAGAGGCCGTAGGAAATTACGTGAAGGTCTATCACCTTCGTAACGGCGAAGTTCGTGCCGACATGCTCAGAGCCACTTCCAAACAGATAGAAGCAGACTTGCAAGACTATCCGATGATAGTCCGCAGTCACCGTGCTTTCCTCGTCAATCTGGGTCAGGTAGAGCATGTGATATATAAGTCAGGCAGCATGCAACTTGTCATGAGGCATTGCCCCGAAAGTATTCCAGTTTCAAGAAGCAAAATCTCGCTCGTCAAGGAGGTAATCCTTAAAAACTCCAAGTGATTTTCCCTGATTTGCTTGTAGCATCGGCCGGAGTTTATCAGGGGCATCGCCCGATACGAGAAGATGGAGAGGCAGGTGGTGGGGAATCTACCCAAGGTGTAGCCATACTCTAAGCTGCTTCTAGGCTTACTCTTGAGTATGCCTAGAGTATGGGAAGAAGCAGTTTAGAAGCAGCTTCGAAACTGGCTAATGCCTCCAAAAGTATAATCAACAATCACATTAGTTGATAGTTCGGTTTTGTATCCATCTGTCTACCCTTAGTGCCATGTTTTCGCGCAGCTGATCACGGTAGAGCCATATTTCTCGGGTGTGGTAATTGCCCTCCACACCTATTAGGGGCAACATGTAATCCTGGGCTGTAAAACCTTCGACTATCAGTAGGCCAGATGGTTTGTCAATGTGAACGGTCATGGTGTCTTCCTTCTGCTCTGCAACGGGCAGCAGCGGCGACGGTTCTGTAACCAGTGTGGCTGGTATATCGTCCGTACGCCAGTTCACGGGATTAATGGCCATGCGACTTTTCGTCCAGCCCCGCATGGCGCAACTTGTGTCACGCACAGAATTGTAGCAGATAGTTACCCCCGTATCGTCAGCACTCTTGGCAGCTACAATGTGGCGGTCAGAGTCGTTTATGGTTATGCCTATGGCATAGGCTGCAACCATTCGTGAGAACGTTTCGTCGTCCATTTCCTTCAACAGTTCCATCATGATGTGTGCACCCTGACTGAACCCTGCCAATATGAATGGGCGCCCACCGTTCATGTTCTTCAAATAGTGGGAGAAGGCTCTGCGCACATCGCCCAACGCTAACGGTAGACGAGCTGATTTCAGACTGTCGCTCTCAAAGCTCTGAAGGGAACATTGGCGATAAAAGGGCGAATAGAAGTTCAGCCTTCCGCTCAACAACGTATCTACGCCCAGCATCTCACTATAGAGCGGCATACGCAGGCTGTCGGCATAGGTGTCCGCATAGTGACAATTTTCGCCGTTGGGCAATATGTAGTCGCCCGTTTCGGTGGATATGATGTAGAAAATATCAGCTTCGCCCTGACGGTTGTTGACATACCATTGCGTAGAGTCCTGATAGTCAGGCTCGGCAGGAATCGGTTCATTTCGGGTTTGCTTTGTCTGGCAGCCTATGATGCCGACTACGGCTGATATGAATGCTACCAATAATATCACACCTTTTGTCTTCATTTTTGTCGGGTTTGTAGTTTGTGTCAGCGATAGATGGTGATGGAGCCTCCGTTGCTTTGGCAGTATTTCTTGAGTAAATCTTGGATGAAATGGGCGTTCTCCGTGACGCGCTGTTCGTTGCCGTCATAACCGTTGATGAGGACGACGAGGTGAGTGGTCTCGATGGTCATCTTCGTGCGCTCGTTGTCGCTTGTTGGAGTGCCTACACCTCCTTGGGCATCGCGATAGACGGGGAGCCCTGCGATGTTGAGCATCCCTCGCCCAATGCCCTCATAGGGCTCACCCTCACGGCCTATACCGAGTGTCAGTGTATCGCCCACGAACTTATCGGCATCGAAGCCTCCGATGCTGTAGCCGTATGCGATGGATGCGAGATTGACGAGGTCGACGAGGGTGTCGATCTGATAGAGCTCCTTCCCCTGTAGCATGCGGCGGATGAGCTGCTCGCTGGCAGGGCGGTAGCGTGATGGGTCCTTCCCGCAGGCTTTATACACGCGACGGGTAGCAGCTATGCTCGTGAGCTCTTTCAGGCTGTCGGTGGTCAGTTCCTGACGGAAGCGGTCTTCGAGTGCATGGATTTCATTCCACAGCTCCTTGCAGTGCTCGGAATTGACGACACGAGCCTCCACGGCTGCCCCTATAAAACTGGGGCAGACGCTTTTAATCTCTTGAGAAACGATGATTTTCATCAATCGTCGGGGTTACGCTTATAGTGGAACTCCTGGATGTTGGGATTGTTACCAAGATCGGGTTCAATAGTAGTCGGTTGGATGATCTTCTGGTTGTATCCCTTGTGAACAGGGCCTACATCGAGCAGAATATCTTTATATATGACAGTTGGTATGATAAGACCGAACAGTCCAAAACCGACGCGCACTCCCTCAGGATGCAGGTTGTTGACCAGACGTGCGGTGGCATAGAATGTGTGGCGATAAGCCTCAAGTCTGTTGTACGTGCGATAGGCCTTCATGATATCTTCAGAAACCAGTGTAGTGTCTGCATAGGTGAAGATCGATCCCAGATTGTTGACATAGTCGTCGACGGGGTCGCCCTTGATGCTGTCGTTGGCAATGAGGCACTCAATGATGCCATCGTCAGTCTCTATCAGCATCTCTTTCTCTGTTGGCGTAGTGAAGTAAGCCACAAAGAGTACTATAAGGAGGAACGCTCCCAGAATGACGATTTTTCCGAGACAACTATGCATGAATGCTTTTCTGATGGGCTCGTTGGTTTTATAACCTCTGTCTTGCTGATACATAATAAATTAAATTTGATTGTTGTGGATTAAGTTCATGAATTCCTGACGGGTCTTGGCTTGGTTGAAAGCACCACTGAAGTCGCTGGTGGTGGTAATGGAGTTTTGCTTTTCGATACCCCGCATCTGCATGCACATGTGCTTTGCCTCGACGACCACCATCACGCCAAGAGGCTTGAGTGTCTCTTGTATGCAGTCCTTGATCTGTTGAGTCATGCGCTCTTGTACTTGCAGTCGGTGGGCATAGATATCTACCACGCGGGCAATCTTAGAGAGGCCTGTGATGTAGCCGTTGGGGATATAAGCCACGTGGGCTTTGCCATAGAAAGGAAGCATGTGGTGCTCGCAGAGTGAGAAGAAATTGATGTCCTTCACGATGACCATTTGCGAGTAGTCCTCTTTGAAGAGGGCCTCGGTAAGCACTTTGTGTGCATCCATGTGATAGCCTCTGGTAAGCACTTGCATGGCCTTGGCCACGCGCATGGGTGTCTTGAGAAGGCCCTCGCGCTCCGTGTCCTCCCCCAGAAGGGTCAGCACCTGTTTGTAGTGTTCCGCAAGTTCATCAAGCCCTTCGCGGTATGGTTGTAATTCAGTTTCCTGACTCATGGATATTGAACGGTTATTTTTCCTTTGACGATGATTGCCGACTGATAGCCTATGTCCTTCACTCTGTTCAATACTTCATGGGCTTCTTCATAGGTACGGTAGTTGCCCATGCGACAGATCCATCGCGGACTATAGAAATGGACATAGACAGGCACACCAGGGAAGAGTGCCTTGATCTCACTGCCTGTCTTCTCGGCCCTAAGACGGTCGTTACGTGAGTTTCCGCCTGCAAAGACCTGAACGCGATAGCCGTTAATCTTATAGCCATTCTTGATCATCTTCTTGTGATCAGTGGTGTCGGGTACAATGATTGTGGCTTGATCTGGTGTGTCTGAGGGCTTGTCTACGGTCTTGTCCTGCTTGCTGACCGCATCATTGTCTTTCTTGTCGGTTGGTTTTTGAGGAGTGACTGTCGTTGTGGCAGGCTTTGTTGACTGAGGGGCAGCGGTCTTGCCGTTGACGAGCTCATCGATGGCCTTGCTTTCATGAACGGTCACTTTGCCTTCACCTACCTTGCTTTTCTGCAAGCGCTCGGTAAAGGATGATTGTGCGTTGACTGCAGTGATGCAGCCAACACACATCATCAATATGATAACAAGTCGTCTCACGATCTTACTTCTTCCAAGCATCGATGATACCCTTGAAGTCAGCGCACTTCAGTGAAGCGCCACCAATCAGACCGCCGTCGATGTCGGGCTTTGCAAACAGTTCAGGAGCGTTGCTGGCCTTGCAGCTACCACCATAGAGGATGGTGGTGTCGTCGGCAACAGCCTGACCGTACTTCTCGGCGATGATTGAGCGGATGTAAGCGTGGATCTCCTCAGCCTGCTCAGCGGTAGCGGTCTTGCCAGTACCGATAGCCCAGATTGGCTCATAGGCGATGACGATCTTGCGGAAGTCCTCCTCAGCGAGATTGAACACGCTGCCCTCAAGCTCGGCCTTTACAACCTCGTTCTGCTTGCCAGCCTCGCGCTCCTCGAGTGACTCACCAATACAGAAGATCACCTTCAGATCGTTCTTCTGAGCCAGCAGTACCTTCTCTTTCAGGATCTCAGGAGTCTCCTTGTAGTACTCGCGACGCTCTGAGTGGCCCAGGATCACGTACTGTGCACCAGTGCTCTTTACCATCTCGGCAGAAACCTCACCTGTGAAGGCACCCTTCTCCTTGTCAGCGCAGTTCTCAGCACCCAGACCGATGATGTCCTGATCGAGGAACTGTGCGATAGATGCGAGGTGGATAAACGGTGTGCAAATAACAACACCACAGTTGGGCTTGTCAGCCTTCAATGTCTCATTCAGCTCCTTTGCAAGAGCGATACCATCCTGGAGATTCATGTTCATCTTCCAGTTTCCTGCTACAATTTTCTTTCTCATAATTCTATTTTCTTTGTTTAAAGGGTTATTGTCTTTGATGGCCTTCTTGGCCTTGTCTGTATATTTTTTGTTACGTTTTCTGACCCATTGGCTCCACGCCCACAGGCGATCTGCGATGGTAAGGAGTACGAGTGGCAGCACAAACCAGGTGAGAATCCACAGGATCTTGCTGGCTACATTATCGGAGGGCAACTGCCCCAGTTCGGTGTCTTCGAGGCGACCGCTGAATGCTTGCTCATCGGGGAGGGCGTTATGGCTCCACTTACGGATGATCACACCGTCTTTCAGCAGGATGAGACCAGGATTAGAACGGATGATGGTCTTCAGTGTGATGTCATCTGTCTGGCAGAAAGGGTATTCTGCGCCTGTCATGTCGCACCAATGATTGATGGCTTTCGCAGGACTGGCTGTCAGACAGTAGAATGGATAAGCATTTTCGAGGCAATACTCGTAAATCTGATTAAGCTCGTCAAGTTGTGAGTCGTCAGCCTGTTCCAAGTGCGGGGCTATTAATAAGAAGGTGTACCCTTTGTCGTTAAGCACCTGCTCTGTGATGTCCTCCCCTTCGTCAGTCGTCTCGATGAAGAAATCGACGTAAGGTGAGTCCTCTCCATCCATCATCCGCTGCCAGCCTTCCCTCAAATTGGTTCCGATGTGATAGGGACGAAAGTCGAACTGGGGTAGGGTATAGAGGCTGCGGCCTGCGATAATCACAAGGATGAACACAGCTGAATAGTTCATGACGATCCACTGATTAGGCTCGCTGATGAGTCGTGGCATCTCCAGGGGCCATCGCCATACGATAATAGCCAGGAGCAGCAGGATGACATTCTTCCACAAGGTCTGCCAGTTGGTGAGCACCAAGGCATCACCGAAACAGCCACAATCGTGGATAGGGTCGGCAAGTGCCAGCCAGAGCGTGAGCAAGGTCATCGCTGCGAGAATCCCCAGGACAATCTTCGAGACGAGCCTGCGCCTGATGGCGAAGAGCAGGCAGATGCCTAGGATAAACTCTGTTGCCGAGAGTAGCACAGAAGCCGAGAGCGTCATGAAATCAGGCACATAGTGACCTAATCCCATTGCCGTCAGATAGTCTTGTATCTTATATTGCGTACCTAATGGATCGACCGCTTTGACGAATCCGGAAAGGATAAATGTCACGGCGAGTATCAGACGGCAGATATTGACAGCGAGTTTCTTCACTCCGATAATTTAATTACTCCAAAGACCGCGTAGTTGATAATGTCCATATAGTTGGAGTCGATGCCTTCGCTGACTTTAAGCTGCTCACCACGCTCCTCGAGATCCTCGATCTCCTTGATGCGCTCGATCTTGGTGAGTATGAGATCAGTGTAGCTGCTGACACGCATGGAGCGCCACGCCTCGTCGTAGTCGTGGTTCTTCTTCTTCATCAGTTCAAGTGCTTCATTGGCAAACTGGTCGTAGAGCCGCATCGCCTGGTCGTTGGGCATGTCGACGGTGTCGGCAAAACCTTCACTGAGTTGGATGAGCCCCACGATACCGTAGTTGATCAGTGCGATAAACTCTGGACGTATGCCTTCACCCACTTTCGATTCTTTCTTAATCTCGAGTGAACGGATGCGCTTGGCCTTGATGAAAAGCTGATCGGTAAGAGCTGTAGGGCGCAGGATACGCCAAGAGGCTTTGTAGTCGTGAAGCTTCTTCTCAAACAATGCTCTGCATTCAGCAATAGCCTGCTCAAATTGAGCGTTTGTCTTCTCCAAATAGTCCATAATCGGCTGCAAAGTTAGTAATTTTTAGTGAATAACGAATAGTGAATAGTGAAAAGTTGCTTTATCTTCTACATTTATTAACAATGTGACACTGCGCACTATTCACTAATCACTCTTCACTTTTCACTTTGTTTCTGGTGGATGTATCGGATTTTCATGCCCAGTGCCTCGGATTGCGTACGGATGGAGTCGCGCTTCATGCGGGTTCGCGTCAACAACGTCAGCTCTTCAGGCGTAGCCTTCAGTGCTCGTTTGTGCTCATCCACTTGTGCCTGGAGGGCTTCGAGTTCCTGATTGGCAGCTTGCAGCAGACTGTCGGTGCTGGCCAGTTCGTCTTGAGCTGCTTTCAGCTCGATTTCCTGATGTAGCTTCAGGGCACCTTTACGGGCTTCGACGATATTTGAATAGGTATGACGAAGCGAATCGATATCCTTGCGGGCTGCATCCAGATCGCCTTGTTCGAAGTGCTCGCGGGCTTCTCCTAATAAATTCAGGGCTTCCTCCTTGGCGCTGTTGCCGCAGGCTGAGAGCGCAAGGATAGCTGTCGTGATTATAATCTGTCGTCTCATAATAAGCATTTCTTTGATGCAAAGGTACTCCATTTTTTAGATTTGTTAGCATAAATAACGTTTATTTTTTGTTAAGTTGCAATTATTTTTGGTTTTTTGCCGATTTTACACTATCTTTGCAGTCTAAAATATCATTTGGAATGAAACTATACTCTGACGAAGAGCTGGCTGAGATACTGGATCAGGTCATTTTCCACCAGATTAGTGAGGCTGCAGACCATCTGGGGCTGGAGTGTTATGTGGTGGGAGGATATGTCCGCGACATCTTCCTCGAGCGCCCGTCTAACGATATCGATGTGGTGGTCGTTGGTAGTGGTATCTCTGTGGCTGAAGAACTGAAACGGATGGTGGGCAAGAAAGCGCATCTGTCCGTGTTCCGCAATTTTGGAACGGCTCAGGTTAAGTTCCGTCAGCAGGGCATAGAATATGAGGTGGAGTTCGTGGGTGCTCGCAAGGAGAGCTACAGCCATGACTCTCGTAAACCTATCGTCGAAGACGGTACGCTGGAGGATGATCAGAATCGTCGTGACTTTACCATCAATGCGATGGCTATCTGTCTGAACAAGGAGCGTTTCGGTGAACTGGTAGATCCTTTTAACGGACTTGCTGATCTTGAGGATGGTATTATTGCCACGCCGTTGGAACCTGGCATTACTTTCTCTGACGATCCCTTACGTATGATGCGCTGTATCCGGTTTGCCACCCAGCTGAACTTCCAGATTGAAGAAGAGACGTTTGTGGCTCTGGAGCGGATGGCCGATAGGATCAAGATCGTCAGCGGCGAGCGCATTAAAGACGAACTCAATAAGATTCTCCTTGCCCCAGTACCGTCAAAAGGCTTTGTGGACCTGCAACGATGCGGTCTGCTGAATTTGATCCTGCCAGAACTCTCCGTACTTGACATTGTAGAACAGAAAAACGGACGTGCCCACAAGAACAACTTCTACCACACATTAGAGGTTCTCGACAATGTGGCACGCCATTCTGACAATCTCTGGCTGCGATGGGCAGCACTGATGCACGATGTCGGCAAAACGAAGTCTAAACGTTGGGATCCTGCTATCGGCTGGACCTTCCACAATCATAATATGATAGGTGCGAAGATGGTGCCTCAGATTTTCCGTCGTTTGATGTTGCCGATGGCTATGAAGATGAAGTATGTGCAGAAGCTCGTGGATCTTCACATGCGCCCCATCGCCATTGCTGATGACGAGGTGACAGATTCTGCTGTGCGCCGTCTGCTGAATGATGCAGGGGAGGATATCGAAGATCTGATGGTGCTTTGTGAAGCTGATATCACTTCGAAGAATGAGGTGCGCAAGAAGCTGTTCTTAGAGAACTTCCGTATGGTGCGCGAGAAGCTCGCTGACCTCAAGGAGAAGGACTATGTGCGCCTGCTACAGCCTGTCATCGATGGCAATGAGATCATGGAGATGTTCCATCTGAAGCCGAGTCATGAGGTTGGCGTCCTCAAGCAATACCTCAAGGACGCAGTCCTCGACAACAAGGTGGAGAACGAACGGGAACCGCTGATGGCGCTCCTCATGGAAAAAGCAAAACAAATGAAACTTATATAGATTATGAAACGGTTACTGCTTATATTATTCACTATTCATTGTTCACTTTTTGCTCTGTCAAATCCTGTGGATGAACTGTTGGAAAGGATCGATAAAGGTGCTTCTGCCAAGTTCAAGATTGAAAAGGTGAAGAGCCAGAAGGACTTCTTTGAGTTGGACCAGGCAGGCAAGAAGGTCGTGGTGCGAGGGAATACCTGGGTGAACATCGCCTCTGGAGTGAACTGGTACTTGAAATACTACGCAGGCATTCACCTCTCGTGGAACCAGATGCAGGCCAAACTGCCTGCCGTATTGCCTGCGGTTACGAAGAAAGAGCGCCATGAGACTGATCTCAGCCTGCGTTACGACTTCAACTATTGTACCTTCAGTTATTCGATGCCCTTCTGGGGCTGGGAGCGCTGGGAGAAGGAGATTGACTGGATGGCGCTGCATGGCGTAAACCTGCCGTTGGCGATTGTTGGTGAGGAGTGCGTGTGGCGCAATATGTTGCTGAAGCTCGGCTATACGGAGAAAGAGGTGGGTGAGTTTATCGCTGGCCCAGCTTTCCTTGCCTGGTGGGAGATGAACAATCTCGAAGGGTGGGGTGGACCATTGCCACTCTCATGGTATGCCCGTCAGGAGAAGTTACAGAAACAGATTCTGGCACGTATGAAACAACTTGATATGCACCCCGTATTGCCAGGTTATTGTGGCATGGTGCCTCACGATGCCAGACAGAAACTGGGTCTGAATGTGGCTGATGCTGGTCTTTGGAACGGATTCCAGCGCCCAGCGAACCTGCTACCTACGGACGCCCGCTTCTCTGAAATCGCCACCTTATATTATAATGAGCTCACCAAACTCTTTGGGAAGGCTGATTATTACTCTATGGATCCATTCCATGAGAGCAACGATGATCCTTCGATCGACTATGCCAAGGCTGGTGAGGCGATGATGCTGGCCATGAAACGTGTGAATCCCAATGCTGTATGGGTGATTCAGGGTTGGACGGAGAATCCCCGTCCACAGATGGTTGACGGCATGAAGCAGGGCGATCTGCTCGTGCTCGACCTCTTCTCAGAATGTCGCCCCATGTTTGGCATCTCCAGTATTTGGAAACGTGAAGAGGGATATAAGCAGCATCAGTGGCTCTTCTGTATGCTTGAGAACTTTGGAGCCAATGTTGGTCTGCATGGACGTATGGATCAACTGCTCAACAACTTCTATACAGACAAGCGGAACTGTAAGGGCATCGGTTTCACGATGGAAGGTTCGGAGAACAATCCCGTGATGTTCGAGTTGATGAGTGAACTGCCTTGGCGCCCTGAAAGGTTTACGAAGGAGGCTTGGGTAAAGACCTATGTGAAGGCTCGCTATGGTGTGGAGGATGCGACTATCGAGAAGGCTTGGATGATCCTTGCCAATAGCATCTACAACTGTCCGGCAGGCAACAATCAGCAAGGGCCTCACGAGAGTATCTTCTGCGGACGCCCCTCATTGAATAACTTCCAGGCCTCGTCGTGGTCGAAGATGAAGAATTATTATGATCCTGCTGATACCAAGGAGGCTGCACGCCTGATGAACAGTGTGGCCGAGAAGTATCGCGGTAACAATAATTTTGAGTACGATCTGGTGGATATTTCCCGTCAGGCATTGGCAGATCAGGCCCGTCAGCAGTATCAGCACACGATAGCCGACTATAAAGGCTTTGCCCGTAAGGCGTTTGATCAAGATGCTGCCCACTTCCTCGACATGTTGCTGATGCAGGATAAACTCTTGGGCACACGTTCAGAGTTCCGCTTAGGTCATTGGACGCAGGATGCCGTCAATGCAGGTGTGACTCCCGAGGAGAAGAAATTATATGAGTGGAATGCTCGTGTCCAGATTACCACCTGGGGCAATCGCTATTGTGCTGACACGGGCGGACTTCGCGATTATGCCCATAAGGAGTGGCAGGGATTGCTGAAAGACTTCTACTATCCCCGTTGGAAAGCCTACTTCGATGCCCTCGCAGACCAGATGAAGGCTCAGACGGCTCCGCAACCTGAGCTCTTAGGTGGTGGCCCGAATGCTACGAAGACAGCAGCTGAACTCTTCCAGATGGCACTGCCTCAGGAAGTGCTGCTCGACTATTATGCGATGGAGGAGCCTTGGACTCTCCAGCAGAATCCCTACAGTGCAGCCCCAGAGGGCAGTCCCGTTGATGTCGCAAAGGAGGCCATCAATTTAATGTCTAATGATTAAAGTTTAATCTTTTATGTCAAATAGTCAACGTCTTCTCTCCCTTGATATCCTGCGTGGTATTACTGTGGCAGGGATGATTCTTGTCAATAATGGTTGGGGGGAATCGTTCGAGATGCTTGGGCACTCAGAGTGGAATGGCATGACCCCCTGTGACCTTGTGTTCCCCTTCTTCCTCTTTATCATGGGAATCTCTTGCTATCTCTCACTGGTGAAGTCTGAGTTCAAGCCCACCCCTAAGGTGATACGCCGTATCATCAAGCGAACAGTACTGCTTTTCGCCATCGGTCTGTTTATCAATTGGTTTGATCATGCCATCGAAGGCGATCTTTTGTGCTTTGGGCATCTGCGTATCTGGGCTGTTATGCAGCGCATCGCACTTTGCTATGGCATCGTGTCGCTCTTTGCCCTGTTCTGCAACCATAAGTACACCATTCCTGTGATTATCGGTTTGTTGGTCATTTATACAGCTATTTTGGTCCTCGGTAACGGTTATGCTGAGGACGCCAGTGTGAATGTTCTCGCACAGGTCGATTTGAACCTTTTCGGTTATGACCATCTGTATCATAAAGGTCCTGTCGATCCTGAGGGACTGTTGGGCACCATCTCTTCTGTGGCTCATGTACTGTTGGGTTTCTACTGCGGCAGACTGATACGCCAGAAGGATACAATCGAACAAAAGGTGATTGCCCTTTTTGTCGTTGGAACGATACTCGTTATTGGGGGTTATCTGTTGTCATACGGATTACCACTCAATAAGCGCATCTGGAGTCCCAGCTATGTGATGGCGACCTGTGGCCTTGCCTCTTTATTGCAGGCGTTTCTGATGTATGTCATTGATATTCAGAAGAAATCCAAGTGGACGGCATTCTTCCACGTCTTTGGCGTGAATGCGCTCGCCCTCTATGTGTCGAGTGAACTGTTGGCTATCTTTTTGGGAAATATCGGTTGGTCTACGATGGTCTATGACGGCATCCATGCTGTCATCTCACCACTGAAGTGGGCTTCGCTGGCTTATGCAGTTTACTTTGTACTGCTTAATTTCGCCATCGGCTACGTGCTTTATCGTAAGAAGATTTACATTAAACTATAACTCTGATATGAAAAAACTTCTAGACACAATCATGTTGGCAGTGGGGTTGATGTTCCCCGCCACGTTGGTAGCTGAGGCGCTGCCCCTGATTCAGAATGTGAATGCCTATGAGAGCATGTCGCTCAATGGTGAGTGGAATTACATTGTCGACGTACAGGAAGAGGGCTACTATGACTATCGTATGAAACCTATGCGCTGGGGATTCTTCATGAATGCCAAGCCTCAGCGCCCTGAGGACCTTATAGAGTACGATTTCGATAAGTCGCCTACCATGCAGGTTCCTGGTGATTGGAATACGCAGGATGAGCGCCTGTTTTTCTACGAGGGCACCGTTTGGTTCAAGAAAAGCTTCCAGGCGGTGCCGATGAGTGACTACCGGACACTGCTCTACTTCGGTGCTGTCAACTACGACTGCCGGGTGTGGGTGAATGGCAAGGAGGCTGGTCATCACATCGGTGGCTTTACTCCTTTTAATTTCGATATCAGCGACCTGCTTCGCGAGGGCGAGAATGTCATCATTGTGAAAGTCGACAACAAGCGTCACGCTGAGGATGTGCCCACACTGATCTTCGATTGGTGGAACTATGGTGGCATTACGCGCGACGTGAAATTAGTTAAGGTGTCGCCTGTGTATGTGGAGGACTATAACCTGCAGCTGACCAGTCTCGAAGGACGGCAAATATCTTTCAGTGTCAAGCTGAATAAGCCGGAGGCCAATCATAAGGTGACGCTCAATATCCCTGAGTTGAAGATTAAGAAGACGCTCACTACTGCTGCCGATGGAACTGCTTCTGTCAGCATGAAGGCCAAGCCTCAGTTGTGGTGTCCGGAGAACCCCAAGCGCTATCAGGTGGAGATCAGTGTCGACAATTCTACCATTGCCGACAGTATCGGTTTCCGTAAGATCGAGACACGCGACAAGCAGATCCTGCTGAACGGAAAGCCCATCTTCTTGAAAGGTATCAGCATCCATGAAGAGAAGCCTAATGGTGGCGGACGCGCCAACTCTGTCGAAGATGCACATACGCTACTCTCATGGGCCAAGGATCTGGGGTGCAACTTCGTGCGCCTGGCCCACTATCCTCATAATGAATACATGGTGCGCGAGGCTGAGCGCATGGGTATCCTCGTGTGGTCTGAGATTCCTTGTTACTGGACCATCGCCTGGACTAATCCTGCCACCCTCGATAATGCCCGCCAGCAACTTACCGATATGATCCGTCGTGACCATAACCGTGCCAATGTCATCATCTGGAGTATTGCCAACGAGACACCTCACTCTGCTGAGCGTGACGCTTTCCTCGGCAAACTGGCTAAGCATGCTCGCTCGCTCGACGATACCCGACTTATCTCAATGGCTATGGAGGTGACTGGTGCATCCAACTATAAGAATATCCTGAATGACAATATGAACGAGTATGTCGATGTTGTCAGCTTCAACCAGTATATTGGTTGGTATCGAGATGTGAATGATGCGCCAAAGATGACATGGGAGATACCCTATAACAAACCCGTTATTATCAGCGAGTTTGGCGGTGGTGCCCGTTATGGTTACCACGGTGCCAAGAATCAGCGTTGGACTGAGGAGTTCCAAGAGAATCTCTATCGTGAAAACACAGCCATGCTCGACAAGATTGATGGCCTCTCTGGCACTACGCCTTGGATTCTGAAGGATTTCCGTTCTCCTCGTCGTGTACTGCCTGGTGTGCAAGATTATTATAATCGTAAGGGCGTGCTGAGCGACAAAGGTGAGCGTAAACTGGCTTTCTATGTACTCAAACAGTGGTACGAAGGTAAGTGATTGCAAAAAAAGACGATATGAAATATGCCTGCTATTTAGCCTTGATGGCCATCCTTCTCAACTCGTGTATCAAGGACGAGCCGCAGAACATGGAGTGCGACGTCCTTGAAGCATGGGTCGAGGGCGATAATCTGGCTCAGTACTTCAGCCAGACTACCGATATGTGTATCAGCGATGTACCTTCTGGCACAGACATGCTGACGTTCATCGTCAAGCAGCGTGCTGTTTTGCCGCCAATGCCAATCAACTTCAGGCTGACACCAGGTGCTACCATATCGCCAGAAAATGGCAGCGTGCAGGACTTCAGTAAAGGCCCTGTTACTTATACCGTGACATCTGAAGACGGTCGATGGCACCGCACCTATCAGGTGGATTTCCGCGAGACCCTGCTACCCAGTAGTAGATATGATTTCGAAACCTTTGAGCTGAGCTCTGACAACAAATATTTCGTCTGGTATAACATGAATGCTGACGGCACAAAAGACCATATTTGGGCATCGGGCAATGAAGGTTACATGATTGCCAAGCCTAACGCCCCTGCTGAGGATTATCCGACTGTGCCAGATGCGAATGGACTCGATGGTTATTGTATCCGTCTCACCACACGTTCTACTGGCTCATGGGGCAAGACCTTCAAGAAGCCTATCGCTGCCGGCAATTTCTTCTTGGGATCCTTCGACAGCCAGTATGCACTGACGAACACGCTGAAGACAACTCTGATGGGCATTCCCTACACTAAAGAGCCTGTGAAGATAGCTGGCTATTATAAGTACGCCCCAGGTGAGGTGTTTACGGACAAGGATTTCAATGAACTGAAAGACCGTATCGATGAACCAACTCTCTATGCTGTGCTTTACCTTAACCACGACGAGGCGGGTAACGACGTGATGCTCCATGGCGATGATGTGCGCACCAGCCGTTTCATCGTGCGTATGGCAGAGGTTATCTCGGCTCCTCCCACCGACCAGTGGCAACATTTCGAGATGACATTCGAGGGCACCACGCCCATTGATGCCCAACTGCTTGCTAATCGCGGCTACAATCTCGCGTTGGTATTCTCGTCGAGCAAGACTGGCGACACGTTCGAAGGGGCTGTAGGGAGTACATTACAAATAGATAAGGTGGAGATTACATTTAAAACGGAATAAACGACACAAGGACAATGAAACTGAAATACCTCCTGCTATTGCTCATAGGTCAGACCCTGTTCACGAGCCATCCCGCCGCAGCTCAGAAAGATAATCAGAAACTGCAGCTGAAAGCTCGTGTGGGCTATAGTATTGGTGGAACTGCCCCCTTGGGCATGCCAGCCACCATCCGCAGTATCGAATCATTCAGACTGACACCCAACTTCTTGGTGGGTGTCGATGGTATGTATCGGCTGTCAGAAAAGTTCGGACTACAGGCGGCCTTGCATTATGAGATCAAAGATATGAATACTGAGGTGACTACCAAGGGCTATCACATGAAAGTGATGATGGACGAAGACGAGTTGGAAGGACTCTACACGGGTCACGTTAGCCAGACGGTGCGCCAGCGCATGATAACCATTCCTGTGCAGCTGACCTATGAACTCGGCAAAAGCCTGGAATTGAAAGCGGGTCCCTACCTGTCACTGCTGCTCTGTAAGGAGTTCTATGGCTATGCCTCCGACGGTTACCTGCGCAAAGACGACCCGACGGGTGTCAAGGTGGTAATGGGCAATCGGGAGGGCGAATGGGCTACCTACGACTTCAGCGATGACATGCGCTCCTGTCAGATGGGCGTGGCTGTAGGCATCGACTGGGCCTTCTACCGCCGACTTGGCTTGTCTGCCGACCTCTCATGGGGGCTCACGGGCATCCATCGTGGTGATTTCAAGACCGTGGAGCAGACACTCTTCCCTATCTACGGAACGATTGGCTTCTTCTATAGATTCTACTGACGATATGTTTCAAATCACTCTATATAACACTTAATCAAAAACTAAAAGCGTATGAGAAAGTTTTACACATTACTCATTGTTGCCATGACAGCCATTGCTGCGCGCGCAACTGATTACAAAGTTCCTGTAACAGTCATCGTAAACGGTGTGACCTCAGAACAGACAGGAGATTTTACGGTCGTTGAGAACGACGGATTGTATGACATCACTCTGAAGAATTTTATTTTGCAGAGTGAAGACGGTCCCATGGGCGTAGGTAACGTGGAACTCAAGGGCATCACTCCTTATAAGGATGGTGACGCCACGCTGCTCGTTGCTACTGATGAAGTGAAAATAACCGATGGTGATGATCCCAACGTGCCCGTTTGGATGGCAAGTATGCTGCCTCCCGTTGCTGTGGAGTTGCGCGGAAAAATTGAAGGCGACCAGTTGCGCTGCTATCTCGACATCAACTTGATGGAAAGTTTGGGGCAAATGATCCAGGTGGCCATTGGCAGCGGTTATCAGCTGCCTAACCCAAGCTTCGAGGCTTGGCATGCTTCAGCAGAGGATTTTGTGGAGCCTAATGGCTGGCATTCGTTCGAGAGCGCCACAGGTGCCTTGGCTCTGGCAGCTGGTCATCACATCGACAAGTCGAAAGATGCTCATTCTGGTGCAGCCAGCGCACGGATCTTCTCAACATCAATCTTTGGAATCATTGCCAATGGCACAATGACTACAGGCCGTATGAATGCAGACGCCATGAGCGCAGTCGACCCTGCCAACCATGCTTATCTCGACATAGGTATGAATGGTATTGATGGTAATGGTGATCCCTTCTATGCTCCTCTGTGTTCGCGTCCCGACTCTGTTGCCCTTTGGGTGAAGTTCAAGCAGGGTACTCCTAACAGTGAGCATCCTTATGCAACTGTTAGTGCTGTCATCACCGACGGCACCTATTATCAGGATCCAGAGGACAAAGAGTATACTAACGTCGTGGCAAAGGCCAAGGACAATAAGATTGCCACTACTGATGGTGAGTGGGTGCGCATCTCTGCTCCTTTCGATTATACGAAGAATGCTGTCGATCCGAAGGCCGTGCTGGTAACCGTCTCTACCAATGCCGATGCAGGTCAGGGCAGTGGCGAAGATGAGTTGTTTGTCGACGACATTGCCTTCATCTATAATGCCAAGGTGACCAGCCTGAAGATTAAAGGTAAGGACGTACCAGGGTTCAGCCCTGATAAGCTGACCTATGAGATGGAGCTGAACGAGGTCATCAAGGCAGAAGATATTGAGGTGACAGTTGAGGGAAAGAGTGCTCACGTTGTTAAGCGTGTCGAGGTCGACGGCGATCATTATTTATGTACTGTTTATGCTATTGGTGGTGATATGTCGACTGTTTCTGCTTATGTAGTCAGTGTGAAGAGCAGTGCTGCCGGCATTCGCAACTTGCAGTCTACAGCTAACCAGCCAGCCACCTACTTCACCCTCGATGGCCGTCAGACGAAGACGCTTGCTCCTGGCAGAATCTACATCCGCCGTCAGGCCGATGGGACAGTCACTAAAATCCGTCTGTAATAAACTTTGTTAAAAACGCTTTGCGACGATATATCCTTAGATATATTTTTCGTAACTTTGCATCCCGAAAACTAACTGAAGCCCTCTTAGTTTTCGGGGGCTTTTGGTTTGATTAAGTATAAAATTACAATATTTCGAAGTATGAAAAAGAACAAGATTATGATGTTTGCTGCTGCAACGATGCTGTTGGCTTCGTGCGGTGGTGGCGGTGGTCGCCCGACTTTTGGCGACAACGAGTTCCCTGTAGTGACAGTGGGAACATCGAGTACGACGATGCAGTCTACTTATCCTGCTGTGATTAAGGGTGTACAGGATGTGGAGATCCATCCGAAGGTACAGGGATTCATTACCCAGATTAATGTGAAGGAAGGTCAGACGGTCAGTGCCGGGCAGGTCCTGTTCGTATTGGATAATGTGACTTATCAGGCGCAGGTGCGTCAGGCTCAGGCTTCGGTGAATACAGCTGAGGCTGCCTGCAATACTGCAAAGTTGAGCTTCGAGAATTCTCAGAAGCTGCACCAGAACGGTGTGATTGGTGACTTCGAGCTCAAGTCGGCAACTAATCAGTTTGAACAGGCCAAAGCCAGTCTGGCTCAGGCCCATGCAGCGCTTACTTCCGCCAAGGAGATGCTTAACTTCTGCTATGTGAAGAGTCCTGCTGCAGGTGTTGTTGGCTCGTTGCCTTATAAAGTAGGAACTCTCGTAAGTGCTGGCAACACGCTGACCACTGTTTCGAATATCAGCTCTATGGAGGTTTACTTCTCTATGACAGAGAAGGATGTCCTGGCGATGAGCAAGAATGCCGGAGGCCTGAATGGTGCTCTGAAAGAGATGCCTGCCGTGCAGCTGAAGCTGGCTGATGGCAATATATATGGTCTTGAGGGTACAGTGACCAAGATGAGTGGTGTAATCGACCCGGCTACAGGTTCTGTCCAGATGATCGCAGCCTTCCAGAACCCGGAGAAGCTTCTGAAGAGTGGCGGTTCTGCAACTATTATTATCCCTCACAGCAACTCAACGGCCATCGTGATTCCTCAGGCTGCCGTGTCTGAAGTGCAAAACAAGAAATTCGTCTACACCTTAGGAAAGGACAACAAGGTCAAATATACGGAGATTAAGGTCGATCCGCAGAACGATGGCAACAATTATATCGTGACAGAGGGGTTGAAAGCCGGCGATAAGTTTATTTCTAACGGTATCACCAAGCTATCCGACGGTATGGAGATTGTTCCTATCACCCCAGAGAAGTATCAGCAGAAGATTCAGGATCAGGCTAAGGCCATGAGTGCCGGTGATATCGTTGGGGCGATGAAGAATTAGTTAAGAGTTAAGAATTAAGAGCTAAGAGTTAAGAAATATGACTTTTACAACATTTATCAAACGCCCGGTGCTTTCTACGGTGATTTCTATCCTCATCGTGCTACTGGGCTTTATCGGACTGGCCTCGCTGCCAATTGAGCAGTATCCAGACATTGCGCCGCCTACAGTTGTGGTGTATACCAGCTATCCTGGTGCCGATGCCGAGACTGTGAAGAACTCCGTCATCGTGCCGCTCGAGGAGAGTATCAACGGTGTGGAGGGAATGGACTATATCTCCTCATCGGCTTCGTCGGGATCGGCTCAGATCAGTGTGCTCTTCCGTCAGGGTATGAACCCTGATATGTGTGCCGTCAACGTGCAGAACCGCGTGCAGCAGGCTCAGGCTTTGTTGCCGGCGGAGGTTACCCGTATTGGCGTGACGGTGATGAAGCGTCAGACCTCACAGGTGCTGATGTTCACCCTGACTTCTGACGGTCGTTATGACGATGAGTTCCTGACAAACTACAACAATATTAATATTATACCAGCCATCAAGCGTATTCAGGGTGTGGGCGACGTGCAGTCGCCGGGTCTGAAGACCTACTCAATGCGTATATGGCTGAAGCCTGATGTGATGAAGCAGTATGGCCTGATGCCATCCGACATTTCTGGTGTGCTGGCTGAGCAGAACATCGAGGCTGCCCCTGGTACACTCGGTGAGCAGTCGAACGTTGCTTACGAGTATGCCATGCGCTATACGGGTCGTCTGAAAACTGCCGAGGAATTTGGTAACATCATTATCCAAAGCAATAACGACGGTTCGACCCTGAAGCTGAAGGATGTGGCAAAGATTGAGCTTGGTGGTCAGCAGTACTCTGTGTCGATGAAGAACAACAACATCCCGTCGGTGATGGGTATGGTGCAGCAGATTGCTGGTTCTAACGCCAACGAGATTGCCAAGCAGGTGAAGGCTGAGCTTGAGGACCAGGCCAAGCTGATGCCCCCTGGCATGTTCTATAAGATTAACTACGACGTAACAGAGTTCCTCTATGCTTCCATCGAGGAGGTAGTGTTCACACTCTTCTTCACGCTGTTGCTGGTGTTCATCGTAATCTATGTATTCCTCCAGGACTGGCGCTCAACGCTTATTCCACTGATTGCCGTGCCGGTGTCACTGGTGGGAACATTCTTCTTCCTCAGTGTGATGGGCTTCTCCATCAACCTGCTGACACTTTCCGCCCTGCTGCTGGCTATCGCCATCGTGGTCGATGATGCTATCGTGGTGGTTGAGGCTGTGCATGCCAAGCTCGACCAGGGCTACAAATCGACACTGACGGCCTCTATCGATGCCATGAACGAGATTTCGGGCGCTATCATCTCTATCACGCTCGTGATGGCTGCCGTGTTCGTGCCGGTATCGTTTATCGGTGGTACGTCGGGTACGTTCTATCGTGAGTTCGGTGTCACGATGGCTGTGTCTATTCTGATTTCGGCCTTGAACGCCTTGACACTGTCGCCTGCCCTCTGTGCCATCTTCCTGAAGCCCCATGACAAGGAGGGGCACAAGAAGCTGTCGCGCATTGACCGTTTCCACGCAGCCTTCAACACGGCCTTCACCACCACTACCAATAAGTATAAAGGAATTCTGGAGAAGCTGGTGCGCAAACCGGTGGCTGTTGTCCTGACGGTGCTTGTCGGTATCGTTGTGCTGGTTGTCACCATGTTCACCACGAAGTCTGGTCTTGTGCCCGACGAGGATACGGGTACCGTGTTCTGTACCGTTTCCATGCCGCCTGCAACGTCAGTGGCCCGCACCCGACAGATTATCAGCCAGGTGGACTCTATCCTCGGAGCTGATCCTGCCATCCAAAGCCGTGAGCAGATTCAGGGCTACAACTTTATAGCCGGTGCCGGTTCCGACCAGGCCACGTTTATCATCAAGCTGAAGCCATTCTCTGAGCGTCAGAAGGGATTCTTCTGGAAGCTCAGTGGACTGTGGCAGGGCGATGGCATCTATCGCTTCTTCCTCAATCCGTATGAGTCTACGGGTGTCATTGCCCAGATATTTATCAAGACGGCTCATATCAAGGATGCTCAGATCCTGGCCTTTGCACCCCCTATGATCCCCGGCTTCTCTGCCAACTCGGGTATCTCGCTTGTGATGCAGGACCGAACAGGTGGTGACCTGACCAAATTCTACAATATCGTGAAGGATTATCTGGCTGAGCTTAACAAGCGGCCTGAGATTCAGACTGCCCAGACCTCTTATAACCCGAATTATCCGCAATATATGGTGTCGGTAGATGTGGCTAAGTGTAAGCAGAGTGGCATCTCGCCCTCCACGGTGCTCGGTACCCTGCAGGGCTACTATGGTGGTCTCTATGCCTCTAACTTCAATGCCTACGGTAAGCTCTATCGCGTGATGATCCAGGGTCTGCCTGAGACTCGTCAGACGCTCGAGTCGCTTAATAGTATATATGTACGCACGCCTGCGGGTATGTCGCCTATTCTGGAGTTCTGTAGTGTCAATCGTGTCTATGGCCCGTCGAACATCAACCGATTCAACCTGTTCACCTCTATCACGGTGACGGCTACGGTGGCCAACGGCTACTCTTCGGGTGAGGCTATCAAGGCTGTTCAGGAAGTGGCTGCCGATATGCTGCCTACGGGATATACTTACGACTATCAGGGCCTGACTCGTGAGGAAGCCAAGGCTACCAACTCTACCGCGATTATCTTCCTGCTCTGTTTCATCTTCATCTATCTGATTCTGTCGGCACAGTACGAGTCGTACATCTTGCCGCTCTCAGTAGTGCTCTCTGTACCGTTCGGACTGGCAGGGTGTTTCCTCTTCACACAGCTCTTCGGGCATGCGAATGACATCTATATGCAGATATCACTGATCATGCTGATCGGTCTGTTGGCCAAGAACGCCATCTTGATTGTGCAGTTCGCTCTGGAGCGCCGCCACACTGGTATGGCCATCTCATGGTCTGCCGTCCTTGGTGCTGCTGCCCGTCTGCGACCGATTCTGATGACCTCGCTGGCTATGGTGATCGGTCTGCTTCCGATGATGTTCGCTTCAGGTGTGGGTAAGAATGGTAACCAGACGCTGGGTGCCGCTGCCGTAGGCGGTATGTTGATAGGAACCGTGCTGCAGCTTATCGTCGTTCCGACGCTGTTTGTGATTTTCCAGTCTTTGCAGGAGAAGATATCGCCGCTGAAGTTCGAGGATGAGGAGAATGAGGATGTAGCAGCTGAGCTGGCACAGTATGCTCATTCGAAACCTGTAGACTATGAGTTAGAGAAGTGAAAAGTGAAAAGTTTATGAAGAAACTGATGATATTCATGTCTGCAGCTCTGCTGCTGTCGAGCTGCGGACTATATAACAAATACGAGCGGCCTGACGTGAAGACTGACGGTATTGTCCGTGATCCTGTCTCTCTGACGGATACGCTCGCCGTGACAGATACAACATCGTTTGGCAACATGCCTTGGCGCAGCGTGTTCACAGACCCTCAGTTGCAGGAACTTATCCAGCAAGGTCTCGATCACAATCCAGACCTGTTGAATGCTGCGTTGAACGTGAAGATGGTGAACGAGGCGCTCAAGGTGGCCCGTCTGGCCTTCCTGCCCTCGCTCGTACTGGGTCCTCAAGGAACTATAGCTTCGTTTGATGGTGCGAAGGCATCGCAGACTTATCAGTTGCCCGTCAGTGCCAGCTGGAACGTCGATCTCTTTGGCAATCTGCTCAGTGTGAAGCGTAGTGCCCAGATGCAGCTCATCGCCACAAAGGATTATCAGACGGTGGTGAAGTGCAACATCATCTCTGGTATAGCGAACCTCTACTATACGTTACTGATGCTTGACCGTCAGGTAGAGATTGTCACCGACATGGAACAGCTGACGAAAGAGACGTGGGAGAAGATGAAGTTCATGCATGAGAACCGCGTCGGCTACCGTTCTACTGCTGTGCAGAGCGCAGAGGCAGCCTACTATAGCGTGCAAGCTCAGAAGGTCGATCTGCTCCGCCAGATTCGCGAGTGCGAAAATTCGCTCTCGTTGCTTTTGGGGCAGCAGGGACAGACCATCCAGCGCGGCAGTTTTGCTAACCAAAGTCTTCCTGCGGATCTGGCTACTGGTGTGAGCATACAGTTGCTTAACAACCGTGCAGACGTGCATGCCCAGGAGATGGCATTGGCTCAGTGCTTCTATGATGTGGAGACAGCCCGTAGCCGTTTCTATCCGAACATCACGGTGACAGGAACAGCTGCCTTCACCAATAGTGGTGGCGGCGCTATCGTCAATCCAGGCAAGTGGCTACTCTCTGCTGTAGGCTCACTCGTACAGCCCATCTTCCAGCACGGTCAGCTCGTGGCCGGCCTGAAAGTGGCAAAGGCTAAGTATGAGCAGGCTTACAACAACTGGCAGAATACAGTACTGAAGGCTGGTAACGAGGTGTCGAACGCGCTCGTAACCTATAACTCATCCGCAGAGAAGGCTGAACTCGACGGCAAGCGCGTGAAGGTGCTTACCAAGAATGTCGAGGATACCAGACGCTTGATGGAGTCGAGCAGTAACACGACCTATCTGGAGGTCATCACGGCTCAGAGCAATCTGCTTAACGCTGAGATAGCCGAGGTTACTGATCAGTTCAACAAGATGCAAGCTGTCGTGAACCTCTATCTGGCCCTCGGAGGCGGAGCGAAGTAGGAGTGAATAGTGAAAAGTGAATAGTGAAAAGAAAAAAGATATGAGTTACACAGCACAAGATTTCAAGAAAGGACAGCCACGTTGGTGTCCTGGTTGCGGTGACCACTTCTTCCTGGCATCGTTCCATAAAGCATTAGCAGAAATCGGGGTAGCCCCGCAGGATACCGCCGTCATCTCGGGAATCGGCTGTTCGAGCCGTCTGCCCCACTACATGGCCACGTACGGCATGAACACCATCCACGGACGTGCTGCTGCCATTGCCACAGGTGCCAAGGTTGCCAATCCCAACCTGACCGTATGGCAGGTGAGCGGCGACGGCGACGGACTGGCCATCGGCGGCAACCACTTCATCCACGCCAACCGCCGTAACATCAACCTGAACATGATTCTGTTGAACAACCGCATCTACGGTCTGACCAAGGGACAGTACTCGCCCACCTCACCTCGCGGCTTCGTCTCCAAGTCGAGCCCCTACGGCACGGTGGAGGACCCGTTCCGTCCCGCCGAGCTGTGCTTCGGAGCCCGCGGCCACTTCTTCGCACGCGCCGTAGCCACCGATGCCCAGGGCACCGTCGATATCCTGAAGGCTGCCTACCAGCACAAGGGTGCTGCCGTCTGCGAGATTCTGCAGAACTGCGTCATTTTCAACGACGGCACCCACGAGGCCGTATATAACAAGGAGGGCCGCAAGAAGAACGCCATCTATGTCCGTCACGGCGAGAAGCTCGTGTTCGGCGAGAACAACGAGTTCGGACTCGTACAGCAGGGCTTCGGACTGAAAATCGTGGAGATTGGCAAGGACGGCTACACCATCGACGACGTACTGGTGCACGATGCCCACTGCGAGGACAACACCCTGCAGCTGAAGCTCGCGCTGATGGGCAACGGCGACGGATTCCCCGTAGCCCTCGGTGTCATCCGCGACGTCGATGCACCCACCTACGACGAGGCCGTCAGTGCCCAGATTGCCGAGGTCAGCGCACAGAAGAAGTACCACAACTTCGCTGAACTGCTGGAGACCAACGATACGTGGGAGGTGAAGTAAGCACTAACACAAGAAATATATATACAGTAGAAAGCCCCGCAAGTTTTGTTTTGCGGGGCTTTAATTATTAATTGTTTATTTCAGTTGATTTCATCGGCTGATTTCCATCAATTGATTTCATCGACTGATGTCGACTCGGCATCAATCTGCGCGCTGGTGTTCACGGCATACAGCTGGAACACTCTGACCAGTGCGTCGGCAGCGGTCTCCATGGCGGTGTTGCCGCTGTTGCGCCACAGGCGTACCAGTGCGTATAGCCTGCCTCGGTAAACACGGTGACGAAGGCGTCCAGCATGGCATAGTGCTGGGCATTCTTCAGTAAATTTTTGTTTGGACGAAGAAATTTCATCATATGCTTTATTTTGTTTTATGTTATTAAATGCTTCCACCGGTTGGTAGAAGTGCTACTTTCTTGTTTGGAACGTTTCCACCAGTTGGTAGAAGGTCACTGTTTTTGTAAATATTTCGACTTTTTGGCATGCAGACATTTGGTTTTTTGTCCATTTAATCGTACCTTTGCAAAGCCAATTCAAAAAAAACCATCATTTATGTACCAGCAACAAGGACTTTTGGAGTACCCCAAAAACGTTATAACGACTATGAAGAAAATGTATTTATGGATGCTGGCTGCCATCCTGACCTGCGGCCTCACACTCACGTCGTGTGTGAAAGAAGACAATGCTGCTGTACCTGTCGTCCCCGGTGGCGAACTGGTACAGCCTGAGAACGATTTTGAGACTATGGTGCCGGCTCTTCCGGGCAATCCCGAGGTGATAGCCGCTCTGCAGAAAATTCCCGGCGTCAAGGACGTCAAGTGCTTCCATAATGTTCACATGGGCGAGTGCTACTTCTTCAACTTCGAGCAGGACATCGACCACATGAATCCCGCGCTGGGCAAATTCAAACAGCAGGTGGTGCTGAAGTACAAGGGAAAAGATGCTCACACCGTGCTGCATACAGAGGGCTACGCACTGAGAGGCGATCCGGAAGAAGACAAGAACCGTCTGGACAGTATCCTCCCGCCGGATATTGTAACAACATACAAGACTAATTGCGTTGCCGTAGAGCACCGCTACCACGGATGGTCACTGCCACAGGGATACTCCAACGAATTCACATTCCTCAACACCTGGCAGCAGTCTTCCGACCTGCACTGCATCGTTACGGCACTGAAGGCTTCGGGCATGTTCAGCGGCAAGTGGGTATCGACCGGCGTGAGCAAGAACGGCGAGACCACGGCCTTCTATGCCTACCACTACCCCAACGAGATGGATGCCTACGTGCCCTACTGCGGCCCGTACCTCACATCGCTCAATGACAAGCGCGTCGGCACCCAAGTGCTCACGGCACCAGACCTCAAGGATGAACTTGAGAAGACAAAGGCTGCCATCCGCTATGCTTTCAGCACCAAGACACTACTGAACCAGCTGACAGCATGGTATGCGACAGAAAAGGCCAAAACGGTAAAGGGCATGACGCAAGCCCAGATAGAAGCCATGTTTGCCGGAGAAATCCTCGGAAACCTGTTCGACAAGGAGGCTTATGTACATGTCAACCTGTGGAGGAGCTGGATACCCACCGAGACAAGTTCGGCAGAAGAATTCTACAAGTTCTTCATGGCCGACAAAAGCACCAAGTACAAGAACGAGACCAAGCAGGAAATTGCCGCCCGCCAAGCACTCGCCAAGCACGAGCTGAACGTGCAGACCGGCTTCGGCTTCCTCGGTCGCCGTGCCGCCGCACCGGCAAAACGCCTCGACCCCTATGTGGCGCAGACCTGTGTCGATCTGGGCAATTTCAGTTGGGACTATGCTTGGTTTGAGGATCTGCTGACACCACAACAATTGAAGGAGCTCAATGCCTATGAACTTAATCCAAAGACGTTTGGCGTCACCTACGACAATGGCAAGTTCATCAACGAGTTCCTGGAGGCCATGAAGACCACGCCGTGCAAGATACTCTTCGTCTATGGCGGTTCCGATCCCTGGACGGGTGGAGCCATTGCCGACGACATCGTCAATGCCAATCCTAACATCAGCAAGATGATCGTGCAGTATGGCATACACAACGACACTACTTCTTATTGGACTGAGGCAAACAAGAAACAATTGAGTGATTTCCTCGACCCCTTCCTGAAATAATTGCAATGTCCACTTGGCAATCATCCCCGACGCACGGCGCGCCGGGGATGTTTTTCGAGTATTTATGCACGCTCGCTGAAAAATTGGCGGGTGCGGGGGCGTGCCGTCCATAATCTTTTTCGTACCTTTGCAGCCACGAAAATATAACATATCACAACAGACAACCATGTTCAATAACTACAACGGATTTCATCTCGTACAGTCGTATCACGACTTGCGACACATGCGCAAATACCACCCCTCGAACGCCGTCACACGGTGCATCAAGGTAGTGATTGTCGCATTAGTAACCCTCCTGCTCTGGAACATGCCGACGGAATGGTTCGGCATAGAGAACCTGACCGTCGTCCAGCAGCGCGTGATAGCCATCTTCGCCTTCGCCACCCTGATGTGGATCCTGGAGATTGTCTCCTCGTGGGCTACGTCGATAGCCATCATCGTGCTCATGCTGCTGTTCTGCACAGATAGCGGCATATCGCCGATGGTCAACGAGGAAGAGGTGGGAAAACTGCTATCGTACAAGGGTGTGATGGCTTGTTTCGCCGACCCGGTCATCATGCTGTTCATAGGCGGCTTCGTACTGGCCATCGCTGCCACGAAGACGGGACTCGACGCACAGCTGGCGAAAGTGCTATTGCGCCCGTTCGGCACGAAGAGCGAAATGGTACTGCTGGGATTCCTGCTGGTCACCGGACTGTTCTCCATGTTCGTGTCGAACACAGCCACGGCAGCCATGATGCTGACATTCCTCACACCGGTGTTCCGCCAACTGCCTCCCGAGGGCAAGGGCCGTGTCGCACTGGCCATGTCCATCCCCGTGGCTGCCAACCTGGGCGGCATGGGAACACCCATCGGCACACCGCCTAACAACATCGCACTGAAATACCTGAACGACCCCGAGGGACTGAACCTCGGACTGGGCTTCGGACAGTGGATGATGTTCATGTTCCCACTGGTCATCGTGCTGCTGCTCATCAGCTGGCGACTGCTGCTGAAAATGTTCCCGTTCACCCAGAAGACCATCGAACTGAATATTGACGGGGGCATGCAGAAAGGGTTCCATTCGTGGGTGGTCATCGCCACGTTTATCCTGACCGTGGCACTCTGGCTGACCGACCGCTTCACGGGCATCAATGCCAATACGGTGGCAATGATTCCGTTCTGTATCTTCGCACTGACGGGTGTCATCAACAAGCGCGACCTGGAGCAAATCAACTGGAGCGTCATCTGGATGGTGGCTGGCGGCTTTGCACTGGGCTATGGCCTTAATGCCTCCGGACTGGCTGCCAACGCCGTAGAGAGCATCCCCTTCGGTGAATTCTCGCCCCTGCTTATCCTGCTCATGGGTGGAGCTATCTGCTATACGCTCTCCAACTTCATCTCCAACTCAGCCACGGCAGCCCTGCTCATGCCTATTCTGGCAGTAGTATGCGGAGCCATGGGCGACAAGCTGGCACCCATCGGCGGCACAGGCACTATCCTCATTGGCGTGGCCATCGCAGCCTCCAGCGCCATGATCCTGCCCATCTCCACCCCGCCCAACGCACTGGCCTTTGCCACTGGCTACGTGCAGCAGAAGGAAATGTCGAAGATTGGCGTCATCATGGGTTTCATCTCGATGGTGCTCGGATTCGGACTGGTCTATCTGATGGGTATCATGCACATCCTGTAACAACACTGTCTGCGAACTTTCGGCAAAGTTTACCGAAAGTTTGCAGACTTTCGATTCAACTGAAGAAAGCCCGCTGACTTTCGGGCACAAACAAAACTTTAGGGCTGTCGGAACGCTTTCCGACAGCCCTAAAAGCAACAAAACAAACTACTAATGATATTACTACTAAAACAAATCTTACTACTCAAAAAAAACCAAAACTTTCTTTCTACTTTAAAACTAATAATTGCGTTTCAAAACTCCCGTTTTTTCACGTTGCAAAGTTACGGCATTTTTCGGAAACGTATTATCTGTTTTGTTTCACGGATTTTATTTTTTGTATCATCATTCGGAAAACATTCTTTTTTCTGTAGTTTGCCATATCATTTTTCCGACCTAAACATCAGAATTCGAGTTCCTTACCACGATAGAACTGGAGGAGTGCCGTCTGGTAGAGATACTCGTAACGGGCTCTCACATAATCGCTTTCGGCATTCAGATAACGGTTCTTGGCCTGGTCGAACTCGGTGATGTTGGCCTTGCCTATCTCGTACTTGGCCTGCATCAGCACAAAGGCGTCCTTGCTGCTCTGGGCGGCGGCATAGCTGCTCTCGTGCTTGGAGTGGGCAGCCACCGCATTATAATAGGCCTGCTGAATCTCCTTATAGAGCGTCTTCTTCGTGTTGTCAAGCACGAGCTGCTGATTCTCGCGGGCTATGCGGGCATTGCGGATATTATTGCGGGTGGCCAGTCGGTTGAAGAGCGTGTAGTTCAGCGATACACCCAGATACTGTGCGAAGTTGTTCTTCAGCTGGGTGAAGAAAGGATCGGCTTTGTTGCCGTTCGTCTTGAAATAGTTGCTCTGCAGTCCGGCATTGAAGTTCAGCGTGGGGTAAAGCGCCGCCTGCGCAATCTTTATGCTGCGCTCCGTACCCTGGAGACGGAACTGCTCGGCGAGGATTTCAGGCTTGAAGGCAATGGCTTCCTGATAAATCACCTCGGGAGAAGGGAGATTCGTCACGGATTCCAGCGTGGCCAGCTCGCTCAGCGTGGGGCGGACGATGGAAAAGCCCTCGGGGGTAGGCAATTCCAGAAGCTGGCTCAGCGCGAGCAGCGAGAGCTGGTAGGAATTGTCGGCCTGCGTAGCTGTCAGGCGCGACTTCTCCAAGGTTGCCTGTTGCTGCGAGAGTTCCACCTGACTGGCTTTGCCGTTCTGGAACAGTCCCTGCAGGCGAACCACCTGCACGGAGTCGATGCTGATCTGGCGATGCGCCACGTCGGCCATCTCCGAGTCGTAGAGAATCTGCACGTAGGCCTTGGCCACCTGCATACGGATGTCGTTGCGGGCCTTCTCCAAATCCTGCACGGCAGCATCCAGATTCAGCTGGTTCAGCTTGATGGTGTTCGGAATATTAAAACCCGTGAAGAGCGGAACACTGGTACCCAAGCCGAACGAGGTGTTGTTGGTGTTGCGGTTGGAGTAGGTTCCGTCGATGGTCTGGGCACGACCATAGGAGAACGTCTCACTGGCCGACAGGCTGAGGTTAGGCAGACGACTGTTCCGGGCTGTTGACAGTTGGATATCACGCTGGCGCTCGGCATTGGCTTTCTGGCGGATGCCGATGTTGTGGGCAATGGCATGCTCCATACACTGGCGGAGCGTCCAAGGCTGCTGGGCCTGCACCGGACTAAATAAGAAAGAAAAAATAATAAATAATAAAGCCCATTGACCACGACTTATTGAATGCTTATCCATCTTCATCTCAATTTTTATTTCCTATTTCTCAATTTATATCTCTCAATTTTTATTTTTTACTTCTTATTTCTTATTCATGGGTTATTCTTCTTTATTATCTGCTACTATCTGCGGACCGCGCACCTTATCCTTGGCAGTGAGTCCCTTCTTGATTTCAATATTCACGCCGTCACTCAAACCGGTAACCACCTGGTGACGCTCATACGCTTTCACACCCTTCTCTTCCTTGACGAGATAGACGAAGGTAGAATCGCCGGAAAACTCAATGGCACTCTCCGGAATGGTGAGGGCTTTCTCCACCTGGGCCAACACAATCTCGGCATTGGCGGAATATCCGGAGCGGAGCTTGCCGGACTTGCCGCTGACTGAATCGGCAGGCACAGTGACAGCAGCCTTGATCTCAAACTGGTTGGCACCGTTGCTCTCGGTAGCCTTCGGGGAGATATACTCCAAGGCTGCATCGAACTTCAGGTCCTGCAACGCACCGATGGTGATCTTCATCGGAATGCCCAGCACCAACTGGCCCACCTCGGTCTCGTCAATGTTACCACGGAAGATAAGGTCTTTCATGTTAGCCACCGAGGCAATCGTCGTACCGTCGTTGAACGTGTTAGAGAGGATGACCGAATTACCAACCTTGACAGGGATGTCGAGGATGACACCACTGATGGTAGAGCGCACCAGGGTGGATGAAGCCGAGGCGTTCGACTTCGACACACCGTCACGCACCACCTGCAAGGCATCCTGGGCAGCAACAACCTCCTCCTTGGCCTGGTTCAGCGTCTTCTTCACCTTGTCGTACTCATCGGCAGACACCAGTTTCTGGTTATAGAGGTTCTTCTCGCGATCATAGTCAACCTGTGCCTGTTGCAGGTTGATGTCAGCCAGGCGCACACGGGCCTCCGCACTGGAGAGCTGTCCCATGTCGGGAATCACCTTCACCTTGGCGATGACCTCACCCTGCTGCACGTACTGACCAGCCTCCTTGTAAATCTCGGTGATGATACCCGATATCTGAGGCTTCACGTTCACCTCGTTACGGGGTTCTATCTTACCCGTGATAACGGTGGTCTTCTTCACCTCGTTCATGGTGGGCGTAAACTCACTGTACACAATTTCCTTGGGCTGTGACTTCTGCCAGAGGAACACGAAGGTTCCGATGAAAATCAATGCAATAATGGTTGCAATAATCAGTTTTCTGTACTTTTTCATACTTTTATCGTTTTTGTTGTTTCTTGTTTTCTATTTATCGTGGGTGGAACTGGGCATAACTAGTCCAACAAGCTTTTTCCTCCTATTCGTCGCGCATCGCATCAACAGGTTTGATGGACATGGCACGGGCGGCAGGGGCCAGACCGGCCAGCACACCCATTGCTGAAACGACGAAGGCGGCGAAGAGGGCCGTCCAAAAGCCAATCTGGAAGTGGGCTGCCAGGATGCCGTCCTCGGTATTAGCCAACTCCAGCATCTGCAGGATGAGGACAGCCATCAGGATGCCCGTCATACCAGCCACCAGCGTCAGTACAATACTTTCCGAGATAATCTGTGAGAGTATCATCTTGGGAGTGGCTCCGATGGCTCGGCGGATACCAATCTCCGTTGTTCGCTCGCGCACCGTAACCATCATGATGTTGGACACACCGATGGCACCGGCCAGGAGGGTTCCAAGTCCCACGAGCCAGGTAAGGAAATTGACGCCCTTGAAGAGATTGTCCAACATCTGGAAGAGCACTTCTGTATTAAAGACCATAGCACCCTGTTCATCAGTAGGGTCGATGTAATGGGCACGTGCGATGGTCTCGCGGATTCGTGGTGTAATCTTGCTCATCACCACACCCGGACGTCCCGTAACAGCAATCAAATCAACCTGATTACCGCGGTTGAAGGTCTGCTGAACGAGGGTCAGCGGCAGCGTGATCTTCTCTTCGTTGCGCCCGTTGAAATTCATGCCTCCGCTGGCATTATAATCGACACCCACCACCTCGTAATAGGTAGAGTCGATACGGATGCGCTTGCCACAGGGGTCGCTGCCGTCCTTGAACAGGTCTTTATAGATCTTCTTACCCAACACACAAACCTTCCGGTGCTCACTCAGGTCCATATCGTTGATATAGCGACCATAATACATCTTAGGCGCAACGATATTCGCATATTCCGGTGTCACACCCTGAATACGGGGCTGTGTGGATTGGTCACCGTAGTAGGCCGTATTGGTACGTCCCCAGCCTCCGAACAGCACAGGAGCTATGGCATCCAGTTCCGGCACTCGCTGACGCAGGCGCTCTATGTCCTTATAATCCATTTCCCACCAGCGTCCCTTACGGAATCCCTTGTAGGGTTTAGTGGTCTGCTGTGCCCATATCATGGCGGTGTTCTGGGCAAAGCCTTCGAAGTTGCGCTCCAGCATCTCCTTCAGTCCTTGTCCGCCACCCATCAGGGCCACTAGCATGAACACGCCCCAGAAAACGCCAAAGCCTGTCAGGAAGCTTCTGCTCTTGTTTCTGGTCAGGGTGTCCAGTATTTCTCTGTATGAATCAATATCTATTCTCATGATAATTCATAATTCTTAATTAGTCGGCGCGAAGGGCCTCAATCGGGCGGATTCTACTTGCTTTGAAAGCAGGGATGAGTCCTGCTAAGGTACCCGCAATCACCATCACCATCGTTGCTTCGATGCAGACGTCAAGTCCTACCGTCGGATTGACGAACATCGTAGCCTGGAAGAGTCCTGTGTCAATGGTCTCATGACCTATCGTAGCATCCATATACTCATTGGCTGCCACACCCAATACCATCCCGATGTAGCCAAAGAACGTGGTGATGATGACACTCTCCACGATGATGAGTTTCAGGATGCCCCAGGGCTTGGCACCAATCGCCTTGCGGATGCCGAACTCATGGGTGCGCTCCTTGACGGTGATGAGCATGATGTTCGAGACACCCACGATACCACTCAACAAGGTGAACAAGCCCACAATCCACAGGGCTGTGCGGATGATGCCGATACCCGTCTGCATCTGCAGGTTGTTGGTGTAACGGTTCCAAAGCCACACGCTCCGCTCGTCCTCGGGGTGTGCCTGATGGTTGGCATTGATTTTGCGCCGATAGCCTTTCTCAAAGTCCTCGTTAGCCTTCTCGGTAGTCAGTCCGTGGAAGGTGAACTCGATAGAGCCTGCATCATCCGTGTTGGCACCGAAGATGCCCTTGATGGCTGAGTAGGAAGAGAAGGCTTCCGACGATCCACTCTCCTCGTCCTTGTAAATACCCACCACCTTAAAAGCAAAGTTGTTGACCTTCACATACTTTCCCAACAGCGTCTTATAGTCCTTGGGAGCCAGTTCCTTGGCCTGTTTATTACTAAGCACCAGTACCTTGCGTTTCTCCTTCTGGTCTATGTCGTTGATGAATCGTCCATAGAGCATCTCCATCTTGTCAATCTTAGTATGGTTAGGATAAACGCCCGTAATCTGTGTACTGATATACTCCTGTCCGTTGGCGATGGTGGCAGACACGTCGTAGGAGGCTCCAACTTCATCGATGTTATCTCTGAATTCCTGGTCTGTTGTCGTAATGTCACGCGTCTGCAGACGGATGCGTCGCCCTTCCTTCAAACCCTGATAGGCTTTCGACGTGCGACCACCAAAGACCACCATCGAGTTAGAGAGGAAGCGCTCCGACTGATTCAACTGTGCATTGATCAGTCCGTTGCCTGCCCCCAGCAATACGACGAGCATGAAGATGCCCCATGCTACAGCAAAGCCGGTCAGCGCGGTGCGCAACTTATTGCGTTTCGCCGTCTGTGCTATTTCTTTCAGTAGTTCAATCATGGCTGCTCTATCAGTCCGTCCTTGATGCGGATAACACGGTTTGTCTGCGCTCCCACGTTAGGATCGTGGGTCACGATAATCTGGGTGATTTTCTCCTCGGCATTCAACTTCTTCAACAGCTCCATCACCTCGATGGACGTCTTCGAGTCGAGGGCACCCGTCGGTTCATCGGCCAGGATAATCTGGGGCTTGGTAATCAGGGCGCGCGCAATAGCCACACGCTGTCGCTGACCACCCGAGAGCTCGTTGGGATAGTGTTCTGCCCAGTCCAGGAGTCCTAAGCGCTCCAGATACTCCAAAGCAAGGGTGTGCCGCTTCTTGCGCGACACCCCTTGATAAAAGAGTGGCAACTCAACATTTTCTACTGCAGTCTTGAATGAAATCAAGTTAAACGACTGGAAAATAAAGCCTATCATGCGGTTACGATACTCGGCAGCCTTCGTCTCGCTGAGGTTCCAGATGGGCGTTCCGGCAAGCTCGTAGCTCCCCGAGTCGTAGTTGTCGAGGATGCCTAGGATGTTCAGAAGTGTCGATTTTCCCGACCCCGAAGCTCCCATGATGCTGACGAATTCGCCCTTTTCGATGTCGAGCGTGATGCCTTTCAGTACATGCAAGGGCTGGGCACCTTGATAGGTCTTGTGAATGTCTTTAAGATGGATCATCTTAACTAATGATTATACAATTGATTGATTTGATTATTAATCTCTACCCCTTAGACGTCGAAATGGTCCAAAAGGTTGCGTATTTCCACTTTTTTTATGCCTAAAAGTTTCATTTGTCGAAACATTTCCGGCAATTTGTTGTCCATGAAGTCGCGGCGGCGCTCGTCGAGGATCTGCTCCTTAGCACCCGGAGAGACGAAGTAGCCCAAGCCGCGCTTATTATAGATAATGTTCGCGCGAGCCAGCTCGTCGTAGGCCTTGACGGCGGTGTTGGTGTTCACCTCCAGCAGTACGGCATACTCTCGGACACTGGGAATGCGGTCGTCGTCCTTGTACTTGCCGGCAAGGATCTCATCGCAGAGGCGGTCGGCTATCTGGATGTATATCGCTTTATCGTTTGAGAATATCATAATTAGTCCATTTGTTGGTTATCAGTTGGAAGTTCTTGAAGATATGGAACGAAGCCCAATAGTTGAAGACAGAGAGCAGGGGAAGCAGGACGGCGAGGATATAGGCGAGAACGCCCACCTCCGATACATAATGGTGTCCGTCTTTCCATACATCGCTCCAGAACAGGTACAGGCCAAAGTGATGAATCGTCCACGACAACAACCATACGAAAAGAATGAACACGAGCATGGATGCCACAAAGGAATACTTTCGCAGCAACGTCCCTCCGATAATCAGGAGCGAATGTGTCCACACGGCAATGGCAGTTATCACAAAGAGATTCATCACCAGATAGAACCAGTTGCAAGAATCAGCCTCCAGTATATGAGGCGTCAGATTATCCATCATCTCGGGGATGGCAGACGACCACCAATAATAGGTTTCCACTGGACCACCCATCACCGAGGTCTCTATCTCTGTGTAGGGTCCACTCACCCAGAACCACGCCATGCGGAGACTGTCGCCCAAGACGAAAGCCAGGAAGACACCCAGCACACAGACGACGGAGGTGTAGGTCATCAGGGCAAGGAACTTCTCGAGATTGCTTGCCGGCAGCATGAGGAAAGCCTCACGCTTGCGCTTCTCGTTCACCCCCGACACGATGGTGCTGACCAGGATGAGCGACGCCACCGCAAAGACGGCTGCACCTACATCTCCGTACTGGTTCAGCATTCTGAAAGGAGAGTCAAGACCACTCATTCTAAGCAGTATCATTTCAGCCATAAACACACCCACGACGGAGCCTGCTATAGCATAAAGTATTCGACGCTGATTGACACTCAGCACCCAGCGGAGCATCTTTCCGAATCTATTGAAACTAAACGTATTCATAGCTTTACCAATTAATGAATTTACCAATGACCTGTTGACGGCAGAAGAGTCTATAAGACAGCCAGAAGTTCAGAGCTGTCCAGCAGAGAGCCACGAGGTCGGTGATGAGTATGTCTGTAGTCGTTGCTTCCGCAGGAGACACCTGAGTGTTAGGAATGATACTCAGCAGGATGATGACGAGGGTGGTCAGTACCCAGTTGAACTTACGGGTGCGGAAGAAGGTGGCTCCCAGGGCGTAGAGCGAATGGAACCAGACGGACAGCGACAACAGGGAATTCAGGAACACGAAGCGCAGATGACTATGTACTTCCAGTTGGAACAAACGACTGAGGCTGTCCACCAGCGTGGAGGTGACGAAGGTGACGTACTCGTGACCCACCATCAGGTTGACGACATACTGCAACACGTCGGCTCCCAACAAAGCTACCAGATAAAGGGGCAACAGGAGAATCCACGAGGCATAGCGCATCAGGTATTTCTCGAAGTTCGAGGCAGGCAGCATCATCAGGTTCTGCATGTCGTGCTTGCCCTCCATACTGTAGAACATAAAGGAAGAACCCAGCACGAAGGTGGTCCCAAACAGGATCACAACAGCAATGGAGCTAGTCTCATAGGCATTGATGTCGCTATGCACCGACTCCCGGTTCATCACCCATGTGAAGAACAGGAAGAGGAACGTCAGGATGGCAAAGACCTGCAAGAAGCTCTTGATGAAGTACTTCTTGTCGTTGACCAGCGACCAACGGGCCAGTTTTCCGAATCTTTGTATATCAAACTGTATCATAACAATTCGTATAATTAGTGTAATTCGTAGTCTTATATCTTGCCTTCGTTGACAGCATTGAACAGCAGTTCCAGGTTGACCTGCGTCTCAGCATCACCGGCCTTGCGGGGTGCTACGACGGCATTTCCCTGCAACGAGGGTTCGGCATAGAGTACATCATCCATCTCAGCGGGGGTGCGATATTCGAAGGTATATTTCTCCTGGATCTCGGCTACCGAAGCGTTAAGCAACAACTTCTGGGGCGAGAGGATGAGGATATGGTCCAGCAACGACTCGACATCATGCACCTGATGGGTGGAGATGATGAGCGTGCGGTCTTCCGTCATGTGTTGGGCAATGACCTTACGAAACTGGCTCTTCGAGGGGATGTCGAGTCCGTTGGTGGGCTCGTCCATCAGCAAGAGCTTGGTATTCGTGGCAAGTGCGAACGACATGAACACTTTCTTCTTCTGACCCATCGAGAGGGCATTCAACTTCACGTGCATCGAAAGCTCAAAATCATGAAGACAGCCTTCCAACACCTCCATACTGAACTGGGGATAGAACGGACGGTTGATCTTGACATACTCGCTGAGTGACATAGCAGGCAAGTCGAACTCCTCGGGCACGATGAATATCTCGCTCAGAACTTCGGGCTTCCTCAATCGGGTCTCGACACCGTCGAAGCTCACACTACCCTTCTTGGGGCGAAGCAGACCACTGATGAGATAGAGCAGCGTTGACTTGCCCGTACCGTTCTTGCCCAAAAGACCGTAGATATTGTTTGCCTCTAGTTTAAGGCTGAAATCGTCGAATACCAGATGCTTTCCTCCGGCATACTTGAAACTGATGTTCTTTACTTCTATCATAATATTATTCTATAAAATTTACCGTGTATCGGTGTACTACTTTAATAGTACACTGCAAAAGTAGAGTTTTTCTGCATACCCTCCAAACTTTTTCGCGATTATTTTTCTCCATTAACACAGATTTAACATTTCCACCTTATATAATATAATGAGGAAAAAAGCCTGATGATGGACTGACAAGCATTCGATTCCTTTTCTACAACCCCTCATTGCATTTCCTTTTTTCCTCAGTTAAATTTTCAATTGCAGGCTTTGGAATGTATATTGCAGGCTTTGGTATGTACATTTCAGGCTTTGCAATGTACGTTGCAAACTTTGCAATATAAAATTTCCAGTATGGTACGGAGAAAAAAAATACCTATATGCAAGAGTCAGGACTCATGATACAGGTATGGGATATAGGTTGTAGAAGAATTATCCTCGCTGGTCGGCACCCCACATCATCTTGTCGCGCAGGGTATGGAAATACTTCGTGCCGGCGCGTTTGATCACCTTCACACGATAAGGCGCCTTGCGCAAGGTAAGTTTCGTAGAGTCAGCCAGTTTTTCACTCCTTCCATCAAGAGCCACGAGGAAATTATGCGTCCTGCTTTGAACCGTCAACTGGATTTCGGAATCTTCCGACAAGACGATGGGACGCACGTTGAGGGAATGGGGAGCCACCGCCGTCAGCGAGAAGACATGTGTGCCAGGAACGATGATAGGCCCGCCATTTGAGAGAGAATAGGCCGTAGAGCCTGTCGGCGTGCTAACCACCAGTCCGTCAGCCTGATAGGTTGTCACATAATCGCCATTGACTGTCACATGAATACTGATCATCGAGGCATTGTCGCGCTTCAGGATAGCCACATCATTCAAGGCACAGTCGTAACCTTGCAACAACTTCGGCTCCGTCTCTACACGGATAACGGCGCGGGTGTCAACGGCATAGTCGCCTTCATACAGCGCATCAATGGTATGCTCTATCTCCTGGGCGTTCACATCGGCCAGAAATCCCAATCGGCCCGTGTTGATACCCAAGATGGGAATCTGCTTATTACCTACCCTACTGGCGGCACGAAGGAAAGTACCATCGCCTCCCATCGAAAGCACAAAGTCGGCCTCAAACTGGTTACCGTCAAACACATGGACACCCGCTATTGGCAACCGCTGGCCGGAGGTCAGAAAGGTATAGAACTCGCGTTCCATCGACACGTCGGCCTTTCGGGCAGCAAGGGAGGCCAGGAGTTTCTGGATGGACACCGACTTCTTGGGCTGATACAGATTGCCAAAGATGGCGAAACGAAGTTTTCGTGAGACCATAAGCATAAATTTTTGCTGCAAAGGTACGATTAAGTGAGAACAAAACAAAGAATATTTTTCTTTTTTTGTCGAACGTGCGTACTTTCGCTGAATTTTATTCAGCAAAGGTAGCAAAAAAAAGAAAAAAATCGTATCTTTGCAGCAAGAAAACTCATCTATTAGCAGAAGAAAATGACGAAACTAAGCGTAAACATCAATAAAGTAGCCACGCTGCGCAATGCCAGAGGAGGCAACAATCCCAATGTGCTGAAAGTAGCACGCGACGTAGAACTGTTTGGTGGACAAGGTGTTACAGTACACCCACGACCTGACGAGCGTCACATCCGCTATCAGGATGTGCGCGACTTGAAGCCGCAGATAACAACGGAACTGAACATTGAGGGCAACCCCATTCCGTCGTTTGTCGAACTGGTGCTGGAGGTGGTGCCCACACAAGTAACACTGGTGCCTGACGGAAACGACCAGCTGACGTCCAATCACGGATGGGACACGATAGAGAACCGTTCGTTCTTGACGGATATCTGTAAGACGTTCAAGGCTGCAGGCATCCGCACCAGCATCTTCGTGGATGCCGACCCACGGATGGTGGAGGGAGCCAAAGCTTGTGGTGCCGACCGTGTGGAGCTCTACACAGAACCCTACGCCTCTGGTTATCAAACGAATCGTGAGGCAGCCATCGCCCCGTTTATCGCGGCGGCTGAGGAGGCGCGTCGTGTTGGACTGGGACTGAATGCCGGGCACGACCTGTCATTGGAGAACCTGCAATACTACCACCAGATGATTCCTTGGACGGACGAGGTGTCCATAGGTCACGCCCTTATCTGCGACGCCTTATATCTGGGACTACAGGAGACTATCAAGCAATATCTTGAACAATTAAAATAAACAACTATGGCAAAAAAGGTATATGTATTCTTAGCTGACGGCTTCGAGGATGTCGAGGCCCTGATTCCCATCGATGTACTGCGTCGTGGTGGTGTGGACGTGACAACGGTAAGCATCTCAGACTTCCCGCTGGTGCAGTCGGCTCACGGAGTAAATATGGAGGCTGACATCATGTTTGAGCAAGGCGACTTCACGGATGCCGATCTGTTGTTCCTACCAGGTGGAATGCCTGGTGCTTCGAACCTCTTTGGCCACAAGGGAGTCTGCAAGGCTGTGGTTGACCAGTTCGCTGCTGGCAAGAAAGTAGCGGCCATCTGTGCCTCTCCTGCTGTGGTACTGGCTCCCCTAGGAATCCTGGAAGGTAAGAAAGCAACGTGCTATCCTGGTTTTGAGCAGGTCTTGGCAGAAAATGGAGCCAAATATACGGGTGCCCTAATCACCGTTGACGACAATGTCACCACGGGTGAGGGACCTGCTGCTGCCTTCCCCTTCGCCTACGAACTGCTGGGGCAGATGGCCAGCCCACAGGAAGCACTGCAGATAGCCGAAGGAATGCGCTTCACTCACCTCATGGCCCGATGAACTATGTCATCATCGTAGCTGGCGGTAAGGGATTGCGCATGGGAAGCGACATTCCCAAGCAGTTCCTGCCCATAGGAGGGAAACCTGTATTGATGCGAACCATCGAACGTTTCAGGGAGTACTCCCCTAACCTCCAGATTATTCTTGTACTGCCCAAGGCACAACAAGACTATTGGCAGCAATTGTGCAAGGAATACGACTTTAAAATAGAGTACCAACTGGCGGATGGTGGCGAGACGCGCTTCCATTCTGTACAGCATGGACTGGCCTTGATACCAGACGACGCAGAGGGGGTTGTTGGTGTACACGACGGTGTGCGCCCCTTTCCCAGCATCGAGGTTATTCGCAACTGTTACGAGGCGGCACGCCAGAAGAAAGCAGTCATCCCCGTCATTCCCGTTGTAGAAACGGTTCGTCAGCTGGAAGGCGCGACCTCCTTTACCGTTCCTCGTGATGACTACCGCTTGGTACAAACCCCGCAATGCTTCGACATCCAACTGCTCAAGGCCGCCAACCGCCAGCCCTATAACGACGGCTTTACCGATGACGCCTCTGTGGTCGAAGCTTACGGCTTCGACATCACCCTCGTCGAAGGCAACCGCGAAAACATCAAGATAACAACACCCTACGACTTGAAAATAGCTGAAGTACTGATAGGATGATAGACCTACTGCAACAAGACATACAGTTCTTGCCGGGCGTAGGGCCGTCGCGCAAGAAGATGCTCAACGAAGAGTTGGGCATCATGACGTATGGCAACTTGTTGGAGTATTATCCGTATAAGCACGTTGACAGGAGCAGACTCTATGAGATCCGGGAACTGAATGGTGATATGCCCTTCGTACAGGTGAAGGGACACATCCTCAGTTTCGAGACGTTTAAGATGAGTGCCCGCAAGGAGCGTGTTGTAGCCCACTTCACGGACGGAAGTGGAAAGGTGATGGACCTGACATGGTTCAATGGAGGGAAATATGCCAAGCAAAGCTATACTATCGGCAAGGAATATATTGTCTTCGGACGCCCGAATGTCTATAATGGACGTATCAACGTGACGCACCCCGACATGGATGCTGCCGATAAGTTGGAACTCTCGACAATGGGGATGCAGCCTTACTACAACACTTCGGAGAAGATGAAGAAGGCGGGACTGAACTCCCGTGCTATAGAGCGTTTTGTCAAGACGCTCCTCGACACCCTCAAGATGCCTTTGTCTGAGACACTCCCCGACTTCATCACGCAGAAGTTACATCTCATGTCGCGTGATGAGGCGTTGCGTAAGATACACTACCCACAGAATGCCAAAGAACTGGAACGGGCTCGCGTCCGACTGAAGTTCGAGGAACTGTTCTATGTCCAGCTTAATATACTAAGGTATGCTAGTGATCAGCGACGGAAATACCGGGGATATGTATTCTCGAGAGTCGGCGACCATTTCAATGATTTCTACCATAACAACCTGCCATTCTCACTGACGGAAGCCCAGAAACGCGTCATCCGTGAGATCCGCAAGGATATGGGTAGCGGACGACAGATGAACCGACTGCTTCAAGGCGACGTAGGCTCGGGTAAGACGCTGGTAGCTTTGATGTCTATGCTTATCGCTCTGGACAACGGTTATCAGACCTGTATCATGGCACCTACAGAAATCCTTGCAGAACAACACTTGCAGACTATCATGGATTTCTTGAAGGGGATGGACATCCGCGTTGCACTCTTGACTGGTATTGTAAAAGGAAAGAAGCGACAAGAAATCCTGGAAGGCCTGCTGGACGGAACCGTACAAATACTGGTGGGAACACATGCCGTCATTGAAGACACGGTGCAATTCGCCCGACTAGGAATGGTGGTGGTTGATGAACAGCACCGTTTCGGGGTTGCCCAGCGTGCCAAGCTATGGAGCAAGAGTCAGAACCCGCCTCATGTATTGGTAATGACGGCGACTCCTATTCCTCGCACATTGGCAATGACCTTGTACGGCGACTTGGACGTGAGTGTAATTGACGAGCTGCCTCCTGGCCGCAAGCCGGTAGTCACGCAACATGTATTCGACCGCTCTTTGCCTTCGTTGTACGACAGTATACGCAACCAGATACGACAGGGCCGTCAGGTGTATATCGTTTTCCCCTTGATTGAGGAGAGCGAGAAAATAGACCTCAAGAACCTAGAGGACGGCTTCGAAGTACTGACACAGGTATTTCCTGAATTCAGGCTCAGCAAAGTTCACGGCAAGATGAAACCTGCCGACAAGGAATCAGAGATGCAGAAATTTGTTAGTGGTGAGACCCAAATCCTGGTAGCTACAACCGTCATTGAAGTGGGAGTGAATGTGCCCAACGCTTCCGTTATGGTGATTCTCGAAGCCCAACGCTTCGGACTCTCCCAACTTCATCAATTGAGAGGACGAGTGGGCAGAGGGGCTGACCAGTCATACTGTATCCTCGTTACTGGCTACAAACTGGCAGAGGACACCAAAAAACGAATCGATATCATGTGTGAAACGAACGACGGATTCCGCATTGCAGAAGCCGACTTGAAACTGCGGGGTCCTGGTGATCTGGAAGGGACTCAACAGAGCGGAATGGCGTTCGATTTGAAAATTGCGGACATTGCCCGTGACGGACAGTTGGTGCAAATGGCACGTGATGAAGCACAGTTAATTATCGATGATGACCCATCATGCGAAAACCAGAAGTATAGCATATTATGGAAAAGACTGCGTGAATTGCATAAATCTAATATCAATTGGGGAGTTATTTCCTGACAAAAGTGTTAAAATACACATAAAGAGTGTTAACTGCATAGATTTTCAAAAAAATATTTATTACCTTTGCAGTGTTTATTTCCTGAAACAGGACTCACTAACACAACCAAAGAAAATTTATGATACAAAAATTGAAGCTTTTCGCTTTGCTGACCATAACAACAACAATGAGTGTTCTCCCCGCGAGGGGACAAGACTTGTTAGCTCGCCAGGCTCCAGTTGACCGCAAGATGAAAGCTGTAGATAGCGTAGCATTGCAAAGACTAATAGATTTCGATAATTTTGAGAATCCCTCAGCTGATCTTTACGACGACTGGGACAACATGCATGCACATAGCCATGTGACTGAGTTGCCCGACTCTTTCCGCATATCCCTCAAGAACTTCTGCATGCCAACCACCAACCGTGTGTTGACATCTAATTTCGGAGCCCGCTGGGGACGCCAGCACAAGGGATTGGACATCAAGGTTTATATTGGCGATACGATTCGTGCTGCCTTTGACGGTAAAGTGCGCGTAGTTCGCTACGAAGGTCGCGGTTACGGAAAATATGTGGTGATTCGCCACGACAATGGTTTGGAAACATACTATGCTCACATGTCCAAGCAATTGGTTGAGGAAGACCAAGAGGTTCGCGCTGGCGATCCAATCGGATTAGGCGGTAACACAGGGCGCAGTACGGGTTCGCACCTTCATTTTGAAACACGTCTTTGTGGTGTGGCACTCAACCCCGCGATTTTGTTCGACTTCCGCAATCAGGACGTTGTTGACGACTCTTATATGTTCCGCAAATCTACCTATCAGCGTGAGTCAGCCATCGCCAACCGCCTGCGTGGCGTCAACGGTGTCAGCTATGGAACTGACCGCGATGAAGACATTGAATTGGCAATCGCTGCCCCCGAAGCTTCATACAAGCAGGAAAATCGCTTCCACAAGGTGAAGCGCGGCGAGACACTCTTCTCTATTGCTCGTAAACGTGGAACATCTGTGGATGCCATCATGAAGATGAATCACTTGAAGAAAAATGCCAAGTTGAAACCAGGACAAATCCTAAAGTTCAACTAAAACAATAACGACACAAGGAAACGGAGTTGCATGATGTGCAACTCCGTTTCCTTGTATAATGAGAATCTATTGGCTATCGTTTCACCACATAGCCGTTCCGCGTCTTTTGGAACGATTTCATACGGATGGTATGTGTCTGATGATCAAAGAAACGAGATGGATCGTAAGCTTTGCCGTTGATACGGGTCTCAAAATGCAAATGCTCAGTAGTTGCTCGTCCCGTACGACCTGTCAGAGCTATCACATCACCAGCCTTCACCCTATCACCTACCTTTACCAGATTCTTGGAATTATGACTATAATAGGTTTCCAATCCGTTACCATGTAGAATACGAATCAGATTCCCATAACCCGCATACTTGGCTGAAAAGACCACCTCACCATCAAAGGCAGCACGAATATCATCGTTGGGTTTTGTCTTTAAATCAACACCACTATGCCCGCGCCCTCCTCTATGCCCGTAAGGGCTAATAACCTTGGCACCAGGCAAGGGATAACTCCACCATTGGTCCGATGAAGCCGACTCCTCCAGACTCGGACCTTTCAGTACGCTGACATTCACTTGCCACGAAGATGTCTTTTCATACAACAGCGTCTGTTTACGCAAACGATGACTCTCTAAACTGAAGATAATCTCCGGATTGATACGACTGCCATTCACCATCACGGCAAACTCGCAATAAGTACGTCCTTTATTGGTACCCACAATAGCAATAGTCTGACCCGCCTTTACACGATCACCCGATTTAACCAGATTCTCAGCATTATTGCCATAGACCGTTTCCAGTCCGTTCCCATGACGAATCACTATCACATTACCAAAAGGAGGGTTATTCTTCGACAGACGAACCGTACCAGAGAACATCACTTTCACAGCATCGCCCTTCTTTGTCTCTATCTCAACATTATAGTCCTTACCCATCTTAGCCTTACCAACGGGCAAAGGGAACGAATAGTCCTTGTCGCGCAAAGCGCCAAAATCGACAGTAAAGGCTTCGTATTTCTCAAATAGCGTAGGGTCTTCTATACTAATCTGCTGTTGCTCTAACGCTGTAAACTTTGTCTGGGCACATGACGATAAAGCCAGCACCAATACTGAGGTCAAAAAAATACGGCGGAGTTGTATCATACTAATCTATTTTAATAAGATTCCTGTAAAAATACGCCCTGACTGGATACCCAGCCTACGGGCAGAAAAGAAACGGTCACAAGCTTGAAAAGTGCAGATGTCAGTCATCTGGATATGGGATGAAAGCACACCCGACTCTACTAGCTGCAAGCGATTACACTCAGGCAGATTGATATGCCATTTCTCGTCACGACGACTAATAGTTCCCATCTCAAAGCCAGCAGTCTGAAACTGCTCATAAACCTCATCACCCACCTCGAAACTGTCGAGCGATATGCCTGGTCCAATAACGGCCTGCAAATCGGCAGTCTCCGAACCATAACTCTCATGCATAGCCTCAACAGCCTTTTCTACAATGCGTAGTACAGTTCCCCGCCACCCAGCATGGACGGCGCTAACCGCACGATGGACTGGGTCAAAAAGCAATATAGGTATGCAATCGGCTGTAGAGACGCCAATACACAATTTCGGCACATTCGTCATCACAGCATCCACACCTTCCAATATTTCCTGTTGAGGTACATCAATACGTCTTACCACACAGTCATGAACCTGATGAGGCATCACTAGATGGTCGCACTCAATATCTAACAAATGGCAGAGAGCGGCCTTGTTTTTCGCAATATGCCCCTCATCATCACCACAATAAGCATTGATGTTAAATGCAGCATAGTTTCCTGTGCTGCATCCTCCCTGGCGTGTCGTACTGAAAGCCGTCACACCAGCACCCATCTTATAATATGTGAGTTGCGGACTAATCATCCTCTGTGTATTCAAAGTCCTCGTAGTCCTCAATATCCTCTACCTCATCATCAGCGATGTACTCGATGTCCTCGTCCTCACCCTCCTCTGCCAATTCCTCGGCAAAACGCATCATGTCCTTATCACGGTGTACAAGGGTGTCCTCTGCCATTACAGCAGCCAACTTATTACTCTCTGCATTCAGTTCGCGCCACAACACATCTTTCAGTTCGTCCAATCCTTTATTGGCAACAGCTGATATAAACACGCAAGGCAAGTCGTCAGGCAACGTCTCACGCAACATCTCTACCAGTTCGTCATCTAGCAAGTCACTTTTAGTGACAGCCAACACACGGTGTTTGTCCAGCATATCGGGATTAAACTGGCGTAATTCGTTGAGCAGAATCTCATACTCACGCTTGATGTCATCTGTATCACCTGGCACCATAAACAGCAATAGCGAATTGCGCTCTATATGTCGTAAAAAGCGGAGCCCTAGTCCCTTGCCTTCCGAAGCACCTTCTATGATTCCTGGAATGTCAGCCATCACAAAAGACTTGTTGTCGCGATAGCCGACAATACCCAATGAGGGTTCCATTGTTGTGAAGGGATAGTTGGCAATCTTCGGACGGGCATTGGAAAGCGACGAAAGAAGAGTTGACTTTCCTGCATTGGGAAATCCTACCAGTCCTACGTCTGCCAGCAACTTCAGCTCTAGAATAATGGTCATTTCCTGCATGGGTTCTCCAGGCTGTGCATAGCGTGGAGCCTGATTAGTAGCAGAGCGGAACTGGAAATTGCCTAATCCACCACGACCACCCTTCAGCAAGACTATTTCTTGACCATCATAAGTAACATCACAGACATACTTTCCTGTTTCAGCATCATAGACCACAGTACCACAAGGCACATCGATATACACATCCTTTCCATCGGTGCCGTGGCACTTGTCCTTGCCACCATTTCCACCATGTTCGGCAAAGATGTGGCGCTCATATTTCAGGTGAAGCAAGGTCCAATAATTATGATTTCCCCGTAGGATGATGCTACCACCTTTTCCGCCATCACCACCGTCAGGACCACCATTAGGGTTATATTTTACATGACGCAGATGCATTGAACCGCGACCACCCTTGCCTGACCGGCACATGATTTTTACGTAATCTACGAAATTGCTGTCCATAGAAGCTGGTTTTGCTCTTACTAATTCAAACTAGTCTTGCTAGTACATCTAGTTTTATAGATTATCTATTACCTGCTTTATATCACTGAAGATACGTTCCAGTGTGCCATGTCCATTGATATGATAATGCAATCCTTCCTTCTTATACCATTCGATAAGAGGCTGTGTCTGCGAGTGATAAACCACAAGACGCTTTTTAATGGTCTCCTCGTTGTCATCGGCACGTCCACTTTCTTTACCACGCTTGATGAGTCTGTCCATCAACTCGTCCTCTGGCACATCTAATTCTATCATGGCCGCCACCTTATCTCCACGTTCTTCAAGCATCTTCTTCAGAGCTTCTGCCTGTGGGATGGTGCGGGGAAAGCCATCAAAGATTACACCCTTATGGCCGCGTCCAAACTCATCATATACCTTAGCAAGAATGCTAATCATCAAATCGTCGGGAATCAGGTTTCCACCATCAATATAACTGGCGGCTAGCTTACCTAACTCTGTTCCTTTTTTGATTTCAGTACGCAACACATCGCCTGTGGAGATATGTCCCAAGCCATAGTGTTCAATCATCAAGTCGCTCTGTGTTCCCTTTCCTGAACCGGGAGCACCAAAAATTACAATGTTCTTCATCCTGATTTTTTGCTGTATAGTGTCTTGTTTAATGTTGGATTCTTTTCCTTTATTGAATTGATACCATAAGTCCGTAATGAGGTCGCTCTTTTGCTCCTCTACATCACTGGGCAGGTGTGGCAGTTTAATTTGTCTCATTCTTCTACCAAAGTATAGATTTCTTTCAGTCCACGTCCTTGCTGGTCGTAGTCCAGACCATATCCCACAATAAAGTCATTGGGAATGCTGAAAGCAGCATAGTCTATGTCAAGTTTCACTTCCAATTTGTCGGGCTTCACAAACAAGGTACAGACGTGAACAGAGGCAGGATTGCGCGTTCCCAGCGACTCTACCATTTGCTTCATCGTACGCCCCGTGTCTACAATGTCTTCCACAATGACAATATCACGACCCGTCAGGTCCTCGTTGATACCCAAGACCTCGTGCACCTTACCTGTTGAAGTAATACCTTGATACGAAGCCAGTTTCACGAACGATATCTCACAGGGAATCGTCATCTCGCGCATCAAATCGGCAGCAAAGATGAACGATCCATTCAGCACACCCAACAGCAATGGATTCTTGCCTTCCAGGTCATGGCTGATTCTTTGCGCCAATTCTTTCACACGTTGTTTAATCTCACTCTCAGAAATAGACGTTTGAAACGTCTTATCCTTGATTTTTACCATACTCATGAGCGCTCAAAATTTAAATTTGCCACAAAATTACAAAATTTTCAGCAAAGAATAGGCAAGGATTAGCATATTTTTCGTATTTTTGCACTCATCATGAAGATATTCACTAGTCACCAAATACGAGAATTAGACAAATTTACCATCGAACACGAGCCGATTTCGAGCATTGATTTGATGGAAAGGGCAGCCAAAACACTATCCTATGCCATCATGGATATATGGCCTGTAGGCACACCCATTGTTGTTTTTGCCGGACCGGGAAATAACGGTGGCGATGCATTGGCAGTTGCTCGCATGCTAGCAGAGCAGGGATATCACGTCTCTGTTTACCTCTTTAATATTAGCGGACACCTGTCTCCAGATTGTGCCACCAACAAGAAGAGGCTAAAAGAATGCAAGCGCATTGATATGTTTACCGAGGTCATACAGGAATTTGACCCCCCGGTATTGGAGAAAGAGATGCTTGTTATCGATGGTCTCTTTGGTTCTGGTCTCAACAAGCCCCTTGCTGGAGGCTTTGCTTCCTTGGTCAAGTACATCAATGCGTCGCCTTCACAAGTGGCAAGCATTGATATGCCGTCAGGACTCATGACGGAAGATAATACCTACAACGTCCGTGCTAACACCATCAAGGCTACAAGAACCTTTACGCTGCAACAACCTAAGCTGGCTTGTCTCTTCGCTGAGAATCAGGAATTTGTTGGACAATTGCATGTGCTTGACATCCGTTTAAGTCAAGAAGGCATCAACAAGATAGATGCCCAATATACTATTACCGAAGAAGATGACATACGCTCACTACTGCTCAGGCGCAATTCTTTTGCCCATAAAGGACAGATGGGGAACGCTCTTCTCATCGCAGGTTGTTATGGTATGGCAGGAGCAGCTATTTTGGCCACTAAAGCTTGTCTGCGTGCCGGTGCTGGAAAAGTGACGATCAATTCACCCAAACGCAATATCCCCATCCTTCAGATTGCAGTTCCTGAGGCCGTTGTCCAGATAGGTTCAGAGGAGACCATCTTCGCAGAGGCTGTTGAAACAGAAGACTTCCAGGCATTAGGCATAGGGCCTGGCCTTGGCCAGAGTGAGCAGACAGCCATAGCACTCATCACCCAGTTGCGGAGAAGTCAATGTCCTATTGTTGCCGATGCTGATGCATTGAACATATTAGGCAATCACCGTGCTTGGATGCAGCAACTTCCCAAAGGCATCATACTAACCCCACACCCCAAGGAGCTAGACCGTATGGAGAGTCATTCTGCCGATAGTTATGAACGACTGATGAAAGCCCGCAATATGGCAGAGCGCCTGCAGGGATTTGTGATAGTAAAAGGGCACTACACTGCTATTTGTATGCCAGATGGCCATATTCTCTTCAACCCGACAGGCAATGCCGGTATGGCTACTGCAGGTAGCGGTGATGTGCTGACTGGTATCATCACAGGACTCTTAGCACGTGGCTATAAGTCACAAGATGCTTGTATTGTCAGCGTCTATCTGCACGGCTTGGCAGGCGATTTAGCTGCACAAGACCTTGGTGAGGAAAGCCTGACTGCCAGTGATCTCATCAATTACCTTCCCAAGGCTTTCAAACATTTAAGTAGTGAGAGATGAATGCAGAGAAATAAGATAATAAAAAAACAAGCTCCTTTTTTGAGGAGCCTGTTTTATTTTGTATAAAGATATTATCCAAGCTTTCCGTCAGAACCAAGTACTTCCTTAATCTTGTGGATGTACATCTTCTTCATGTTCTCACGAGCGGGCTTCAGATACTGACGAGGATCGAAGTGATCAGGATGCTCAGCCAGATACTGGCGGATAGCAGCAGTCATAGCCAGACGAGAGTCTGAGTCGATGTTAATCTTACATACAGCACTCTTAGCAGCCTTGCGGAGCTGCTCCTCGGGGATACCTACTGCATCGGGCAGATTGCCACCGAACTTATTGATGGTGTCAACCTCTTCCTGAGGAACAGAAGAAGAACCATGAAGCACGATGGGGAATCCAGGAAGCTTCTTCTCAATCTCAGCCAGCACGTCGAATGCCAATGGAGGAGGAACCAGCCTACCGGTCTTAGGATCGCGTGTGCACTGCTCGGGCTTGAACTTGTAAGCACCATGAGAAGTACCGATAGAGATAGCCAGAGAATCGCAACCAGTACGGGTAGCGAAGTCGATTACTTCCTCAGGCTTTGTATAATGGCTTACCTCTGAGGCAACCTCATCCTCAACACCAGCCAGCACACCGAGCTCGCACTCAACAGTAACATCATACTTGTGAGCATATTCTACAACCTGACGTGAAATCTTGATGTTCTCCTCGTAAGGCAGTGAAGAACCATCATACATCACGCTTGAGAAGCCCATGTCGATACAATCCTTACAGAGCTCGAAGCTATCACCGTGGTCAAGGTGCAGCACGATTTCAGGCTTCTCGCAACCCAACTCCTTAGCGTAAGCTACAGCACCCTCTGCCATGTAGCGGAGAATAGTAGCGTTAGCATAGTTACGAGCACCCTTAGAAACCTGCATGATAACAGGAGACTTTGTCTCAACTGCAGCCTGAACGATAGCCTGCATCTGCTCCATAGTGTTAAAGTTGAATGCGGGGATTGCGTAGCCACCTGCTACTGCTTTCTTGAACATCTCGCGGGTATTGACAAGACCCAAATCTTTGTAATTTACCATAATTGTTTTGCTTTTTATTTGTTAGTTGAAATCTATTTGAGCGCAAAGATAACAATATCTTTTTAAAAATAAAAAAGAAAGAGACACAGATTACGCAGATTTTACGGATTTTAAACTTTTCCGTTTCTCTTGCGTAACCTGTGCACGCAAAAATGCAAACTAAACGTTGCAAAACTTACTTCTCAGAAGGTTCAATTATCTTCCAGATGCATGCTGCCAGAGCACCACCTACAAAAGGACCTACAATGAAAATCCAAAGATTAGCCAATGCCGTACCACCTTGGAAGATGGCAGGAGCCAGTGAACGGGCGGGATTGACAGAAGTGCCGGTATAACGGATACAAACTAAGTGAACCAAAACGAGGCTCAAGCCAATAGCCAGTCCTGCAAAGTTATTCGTGGCACCGTTGGTCTTGGCAGTAGCACCCAGTACGACGAGTACGAACACACAAGTGAAGATAATCTCAGCCAGCAGACCGCCCAACATGCTCACGTTAGCCTGCAGGTCGTTGGCACCCGTGCCTTCCAGTCCGGGCACATTGGCTGTCAAAATATAGAGCAACAGTGAGCCAATAAAGGCACCGATGCACTGGAATACGATGTACATACATCCCTCCTTTGCATCCATACGCCCAGCAATAATACAACCCAATGTAATGGCAGGATTGATATGGCATCCAGAGATGCCACCAATAGTATAGGCCATAGCCACCACAGCCAAGCCAAAGGCAAAGGCAGTACCTACTACTGCGGGAATGTTGTTAATAGGATCACAACCCAGGCTGACAGCAACACCACAGCCCATCAACACGAGCACCATCGTGCCCACCATTTCAGCTAAATACTTTTTCATAATGCTTTTGTTGTTTTATGGATTAATAAGTTCTTATAACTGAACGCAAAATTAAACAATTTATTTCACACTGCCAAGTAAAATGTAAAAAATGTTACTTTTCTGTGTAATCGAAATAACGGAAAGCAGCCTTTCCCTCACCTTCTACAAACATGCCAAGCGTGACCCCCGTAAAACCTCCTACAACTTCCGTGCTTACCAACGAACAATCGTGAGTGTCCACCAATTTCCATTCACCCTCAGGCTGTGCATATTCAAAACGATACTTATTGCCGTCCGACGTGATACGCAGGCGCACCTTGCCCTGCAACTGTCCCGAGTCGTCGCCCATCTTTTCTCCATGAACCGATTTCAGTTGATATTTCATTTTGACAGCTACCGATCCCGTCTGGTATTTCTCCAACGTCAGATCCATGTGTCCGTCGTTTATCTGATAGACACTCAGTCCTGCTTCTGTAGCATAGTCGAGTTGGTCTATGTCAATCTCCGTTTCCGCCGCCACACAGGCGCTCTCCTGGCGGCGCCCCAGAAAGGTGGGCTGATCATTCTCTGTGAGGGTGCCGTGTGCCTTCATCCATAGTAGGCCGTCCATCAGATAATTATCAGGAATCGGATTTTGCAGGTGTACCCACTCAGGATCCAACTTATTTTTATTAAATATGGTATGCGAATGATGACACCAAGGTTTCTGGGGAGCCAGCGTCCTCACCTTCATCACAGTATCTACTGCCATTCCGTCATTTACCACAGGCCACCTCCCTTTTTCCCACTCTACAGGAACCAGACAAGTCTCACGGCCCATGTGATGATATGCACCGCCCATATTGCGATAAGCCAAGAATACCATCCACCAACTTCCGTCCAAAGCCTGCACGAAGTCACCGTGTCCTGTACCCTGGATTTGCATTGTTTGCCCATCCAATGAGCAGTTGGTAAGCAGCGGATTATGAGGATTAGCCACATAGGGGCCGTCTATCTTTTTGCTACGGGCTATCGTCAGACCGTGAGCCAGTTCCGTCCCACCTTCTGAGATGAGCAGATAATAATAGCCATCCTTCTTGTAGAGATGTGGCCCCTCTGGATAGCGACCTCCCGTACCACGCCACAAAGCCTTACTCTCCGTCAGCTGCTTTCCAGTTCTGGGGTCAATTTCACAGAGCATGATAGTATTGTCTGGATTGCTTACCATATAACACTTGCCATTTTCAAACCACAACGAGGGATCAATGCCCTGCTGCTCAAGCCAAATTGGTTCGCTCCACGGACCAGCAGGATTACTGGCAGTCACCATAAAATTGCCGCCATTACCCACATTAGTAGTAATCATATAGAACGTCCCCTCATGATAGCGGATGGTTGGGGCATAGATTCCCAACCATGAGCTAGCACCCTTCAGAGGCAACTGACTCTCACGATCTAGCACATTACCTATTAGCTCCCAGTTTACCAAATCCTTAGAATGGTAAATGGGCACACCGGGAAAATACTGGAACGATGAATTCACCAAGTAATAATGGTCCCCCACCCTGCACACGGAAGGGTCAGGATGATAACCTGGAATAACAGGATTACGCAACTGCTGGGCAGAAATAGCCAGAGAATTCAAGGCAAGAAATAAAAAAAAGACAGCTTTTTTCATTGTTTTCAGGTTTTGCAGTGCAAAGTTAAGAAAAAAATCGTAACTTTGCACACATGACAACAGAAAATCCATATATCAAGCAATTTCCCGAACTGATGGCGGGCAAGACGGTGTTATATTGTCATGGCTTTGCCAGTAGTGGGCAGTCAGGCACCGTAGCCCGACTCCGTGAAGTGATGCCACAGTCCAAAGTGATTGCTCCCGACCTACCCATCCATCCTCAAGAGGCTATCAGCATGTTAAAAAACATCTGCCAGCAGGAGCAGCCTTCACTCATCATAGGCACTTCGATGGGAGGAATGTATGCTGAGCAGCTTCGAGGTTTCGACCGTATCTGTGTGAACCCCGCAATGGAAATGGGCGAGACCATGAAGACTCACGGCATGACGGGTACGCAGCAGTTTCAGAATCCCCGTCTTGATGGTGTTCAGGAATTCTATGTTGATAAGGCACTGGTAAAAGAATACAAAGACCAGTCGGAACATCGTTTCGAAGACGTCAGCGATGAAGACCGTCAGCGTGTATATGGACTTTTCGGTGATGAGGATACCACTGTCAACACCTTCGACATGTTCCACGAGGTATATCCCCATGCCCTACATTTTCACGGTGAGCACCGCATGAACGACAAGAGTTTCATGCATAGCGTGGTGCCCGTCATCCGGTGGATTGACGACAAGCAGGAACATCGGGAGCGACCTCTAATATATATAGGTATGGAGACGCTGATGGATGCCTTTAAGAAACCAGCCTCCTCTGCCCAGAAGGCTGTTCGGATGCTTATTGAGCACTATCAGGTCTATTTCGTCGCACCATCTGCCAATCATGCTGAGACCATCACGTGGCTTGAAGCATACATCAACGTACCCGCCTGGCACCACACCATCTTCACCTATCGCCGCGACCTGCTCTACGGCGACTACCTTATCAGTCAGCAGAAAGAGTGCGACACCATGTCCACCCTTCTGGAATACGGCTCCGACACCTTCAAGACATGGGAAGACATCATAGACTATTTTTCAAGACTTGGAGGACAGTAGGCATGAAACGGCAAACTTTCTTAAGCAATATGAGGGCAATGTCCCAATATATTCGTCAATATTACGAGAACTACTAAAAGAAAACAACTAACATAAATTATATTACACATTAAAACTAACTGATTATGAACAAGAATCAAATTGGAGAGAACGCCGGTATTGTATGGCGTGTGTTAGAGAGTAAGGGCAGCCTCAGCTTTGAGGCATTGCAAGAAGAGACAGAACTGGACCCTCCGGAATTCTTTGCTGCCATCGGTTGGCTGGCCCGTGAGGACAAAATTAGTTTCGACAAAGAGAACGGCATTACTTCGGTTCGCCTCTATCAGGAAAGGTATTATTAAGAAGTAAGAGATTAATATTTGCAAAACATTATGGGTAAGATTAAAACCATTGGCATTCTGACGTCAGGGGGAGATTCCCCAGGCATGAATGCTGCCATCCGTGCCGTGACACGCGCTGGCATTTACAATTGTTTTAGAATCAAAGGAATTTATCGTGGTTACGATGGTCTCATCAATGACGAGGTGAAAGAATTCACTACTGAGGACGTCAGCGGCATCATCACCAGGGGCGGCACCATGCTGAAGAGTGCCCGCAGCAAGGAGTTCATGACACCCGAAGGAAGGCAGAAAGCGTTTGAGACCTGCCAGAAGGAAGAGATTGACGCGCTGATAGTTATTGGCGGCAACGGCTCACTGACGGGAGCACGCGACTTTGCACAAGAGCACGACTTCCCCGTGATTGGTCTGCCAGGAACCATTGACAACGACCTTTACGGTACGGACGCTACCATCGGCTATGACACGACAATGAACACCATCATGGAATGCGTGGACCGCATCCGCGACACGGCCAATTCCCATGAGCGCATCTTCTTCGTTGAGGTGATGGGACGTGATGCTGGTTTTCTGGCCCAGAACTGTGCAATAGCCTGTGGTGCGGAGGCAGCCATCGTACCAGAGGAAGTTACCGACGTTGACCAATTGGCAGCCTTCATGGGGCGTGGCATCCGCAAATCCAAGAAGTCGTGTATCGTCATCGTGTCGGAGAGTCCCAAATGCGGTGCCCTGTACTATGCCGACCGTGTGAGGCAGGAATTCCCCGAGTTTGACGTGCGCGTCTCTATTCTAGGCCACCTACAGCGTGGTGGCAGTCCTTCGGCACGTGACCGCATCTTGGCAAGCTGTATGGGTGTGGGAGCCATCGAGGCCCTCATGCAAGGCCAACGCAACGTGATGATAGGCTATCGTAATAGCGAGATTGTCTATGTACCCTTCTCAGAGTGCATTCGTACCGACAAGCGTTTCGATAAACGACTCATCACCGTTTTGGATGAATTAAGCATTTAAGGGTGGCAACAGCACCACACCATGCTGTTTCTTGCCGTCCATCATAATTTTCAGCGGACGCTCGAAACGCACATGGCGCACATACTCAGTTTCCTCGACAGCTGGCATGCTGTCGAGGATTTCTTTTTGCATCCACTCAACTAATCTAAGGGATTACTCTCGGAGTAACAAAAATTACTTTCGGAGTATTGATATTTTTATTCGGAGTATTTGAAATTACTTCTAGAGAAAATCAAAAAATGCTCAGCAGACATGATTTTTGAGCTCAGGCCTCAACCTCACAGAATGACTATGTTATTCTTCTTTCATGGTTAACACATAAAAACATGAAGTCGTGAAGAAATTACGAACATACGGAATTATAGCCAAACACTTTGGTAATTGCAGAGGACGCAATCCAAATTTTGTCTCATAATGGGGATTAATGAGCCAAAGGGTGCGGTCTGTGATGATGAATTTGCCTATGGTCTTCAGAAGCTGCTCAAATAACTCTATCGATGTCTTTGTTCCCTTTATGGACATCAATTCTTCTATGCAGGCATCATCCTCTCCATTGGCTTTCAGGAGCAGACGGAAGAATGTTTTTGGAAAGAGATGGACAAACGGTAGATGACTGATGATTTTACTTCTACATATCTGCTGATGTCCCCCGAAAGGCATCTGCCAGGCAGGAAACGACATGAAAACAATGCCATTCTTTGCGAGGAACTGTGGCAGTAACGAAAGAAAACGCTTTTTTTCACCGATGTGCTCAATCACATCATGGCAGATGATGACGTCGAACGTGCCATACAGTTCTTCTAGTAAGAATATATCCGACGCAAGGAAGTCGCCTTTCGCCTTGCAATCCATAAAGAACTTCCGTGCATCAGCTATTCTCCCTTCAGAGATATCCACACCTAACGTGTAACACCCCATTTGGGCAAAAGGGAGCAGATTGCCGCCGTCACCGCAACCTATTTCTAGTATGCGGCTGTCCTGCTCAAGCCGTTTGAACTGCTTAATATATGGAATAAAGAATTTTTGGCTGGTCTGGGCCAGTTCGTGGAAATAGAGTTTCCTGTTTTTGTGACGTTCTTGCATATCCTATAAACAATGTTTGAGTTAAAAATAAAACTGTCTGCAAAGTTACGACAATATTGCATTGACGATATTAGTTACCTATGGAAACACGTTTTTGGGTAAATAATTGGTATCTAGTATGTTATGATGAATTACAGGCGGTAGTTTATGGAAAAATATTGATAGGGGTATGGAAAGAAAAACAGCAGACAAGCGGATTCGCTTACCTGCTGTACAGAACTCCTTGTTTCCCTGTTTACAAAGAGTAAGTTCTGCTTGCGAAGGTTGCTCTCACTTTACAAGAACCTTGCGTCCATTAACGATGTTCAGTCCCTTCTGCAAACGACTGAGACGCTGGCCCTGTAGGCTGTAGATAAGTTTATTCTTTATTCTTTGTTCATTATTATTTAGACGCGCAGCGTCGATGATTCCTGTCGTTTGGGCATGGAATTGGCCAGTGAACGACTCGAGGCTATTCTCTATTGTGACGGTATAGCAGCCTTGGGGGTAGGCAGATATGTCGATGCTGAGGGCCACGATGTTACCAGCGTTGATGGCTTTCTCATAGACGACTTTGCCAGACTCGCCAATAATGCGTACCAAGTAGGCTTCGTCAAGTGGATCGAGATTGATGCCTAACAATTGGTCGTTGTATTCGCCATATAGTGGCTGCTCAGCACTTCTCTTCCTCGGTGCTTTGGGCTTCGTCTTAATGATATGGGTGAAGTCTAAGCGTTGCTTGGGGGCATTCGATGCGTCAGTTACAGTTCCATCGTGATATTCATCGTTGAGGTAGATGACCTCATCGCCAACGGTACATGATATGAGGAACAGCGCATGGTCTTCTTTCCCTGGACAGACATTTGGGATCGGCCCGTCAATACCTCCGACACCTTCCAGCCAAGTGGTACAATAGCTGCTGCCTTCAGGTACAAGTTGCCAAAGATCTCTATAAACACCCTTAAAGCCTTTTAAGTCACCAGTCTGCCTCGGTCCTATCACATAGGGATGCCACTTATCTGTCCGCAGCGTGTCATAGTCATTGGCGGAGAAGTCGTACATCACGTGAAACTGCTTGCTTGTCGTGTCGTAAGTGTACACTTTCTGGTCTTCTTCGTACCATGCCCCCACATAGCCAGAGGAGTTTTCTTGTGAAATATAATTGGATTCAGCAAAAATCGGATTGACAAACCGTTGGCGCATCATTTGCTTACAGACCTTTTCATTGATGATCGTGTCACCATCGAAATAGTAGTACTCTATCCATTGCACAGGATTTCCAGAGCTGAAAGCTCCTACTCGCCACACCTTACCGTCTTCAACAAATGGGCGATAAGCCGTCTGTGGTGTCATCGTCAATGATGCCAGCATAAGCGTAATAAATAGTAATGTTCTTTTCATATCTGTCATATTTGATTATTCTTCTATCTGGTAAGTATTTGTTCCAGCGTAACATTGGGATTGCTTTCCCCAAATACATCCTTCTTTAGTTTGAGCTTACGGTGCTGGACGGCAGAGATGGAGATGCAATAGATATTGCCGATGGTGCGATTGCTAATGCCCAGACGTGTAAGCAAACACAGGCGGATGTCGTCTTCCTGCATATTGGAATACTGCTTGCGAAGGTTGGAAAAGCGGTTGTTGTCGATGGCATTGAGCGTACGTTCAATCTCGCTCCATTCGTGCGGACTGAGATAGATGAGCGAATCACCGCTCTGGTTGAGTTTCTTCATTACCTCCATACGTTCGAGAATGAAGTTCTGTAGGAATGCCACCACTTCGTTAGCCTGATGCAGTTGAGCCTTTTGGTGCTCTGCCTCCTGCTGGAGCTGCCGCTCCTCTTGGCGCTGTGCCTGCATCCTATAACGAATTACCAGCACCATCGCTGTGATGACGATGAGCGACGCTATAATGATAATGAATAATGTACGTGCGTACATCTTTGAACGGAACTCCAATTGCTGGTTCTCCATTTCCTGTCGCAACGTCTCTTGATAATACTCGTCTTTCTGCTCAAGTGCCTTATAATAGATGTCCTCTACTTTGTCGAAGGCCTCAGCCACGCTATCCTCCACCTGTGTGGCACCCAAGCGGCGAAGCGCTATCTTGGAGAGGTTGCTCTGTATGATGTATGACAGATGGACATCATCACCAGGATGAATCTTCCTATAGACGGCTTCTGCTGAATCGAGCATGTTGAGGCTGAGGTAGCTGCGAGCGAGCACTTGTAATGTGCCGGCGCGCAGTTCGTCAGTTGCCACAAGTTCTGCTTGACGAGCATAGTCAAGTGCCTGACCATAGTCATTCTTCGCCCATGCGATGTTTGCAAGACTGGTAAGTGTCTGACATATCATGTCGTTCATCTGGCTTTTCTTGGCTATATCGTATGCACGATGGATGAAATCGAGTGCTTCGTCGAATGATCCCTCGTTGATATAAGCTACTTGCGCAGCGAAAGTGCCTGCATAGTCAAGCAGGATGACGTAGTTCTTGCCTTGCAAGTGTCCTTTAATCGATTGGCGCTCATCGTCAGGATGCTGCTCGTAGATGCTCAGTGCCTGCTTCATCAGTCGCAAGGCCTCTCCTGGGTTGCTCTGTGATAAAGCCTCTGCCAACCGCTGGCATGCAATATAATCGGTGTGCCAATCCTCAGATGCTTCAGCCAACTGGATGGTCTTTCGCAGCAGAGTCTCGCCCAAACGGGTACTGTCGTTAGCCAAAGCAGCCTCAGCTTCCTCCAGACAACTTGCTGCCGTCTGTGAATTGGAGTCCTGCTGACTGCAAGCCATCAGTAGAACGCCTATAATGAATATGTACAACGACTTCTTATGCATAGTTGTAGATTTTCGATGCAAAGTTACAACTATTTTTCTTACGGCATATCAGATACTCATGGAAAATACAAATAATAGATTAAACCTAAAATATCTATAAATCAGCTGGTTATAAAATCCTATCCATTGTATCCTATGGAAAAGTCCGTTCTCCGCTCAAAGGATTTACTCATTGTGCATTATTTTAGAGACCACATGACTCCATTATGAAACCTCCCTGAGCTTCACAACTCAGGGAGGTTTATTATTAAATACAAGTAATCTACTTTGGCAGCATAACCACACCATGCTGTTTCTTGCCGTCCATCATAATTTTCAGCGGACGCTCGAAACGCACATGGCGCACATACTCAGTTTCCTCGACAGCTGGCATGCTGTCGAGGATTTCTTTTTGCAGTACCCCATCGCCCGTATAGGTATTAACGGTGAAATAACCCACCCCAAAGGAAGTAAGGTTCTGGAAGAAGTGGGTGCCTTGCGAGGGATCGACATGATAGTTCTTCAGTCCTGCCTCCACGATGACACGCGCCGCAGAGATGTGAGGCCACTTGACGGGGATGCCCAGCCAATAGTCGCTGGAGCCCCATCGTCCTGGACCAATCAATACGTAGTTGACACCTGTCGTTCCGTCCTCCGACTGGAAGTCGCCATTGAGGAACCTGCGGTTTATCTGCTCTATCTGGTCGGCAACGGCAGGATTGTTAGCAGCCGTAAAGTCATCGTCAGTTTTCACATAGACCACGTCCACCACATCTTCCGAGATGCCGTGTCCCAGCGAGTTATGGGAACGCAGCAGACACTGTTCGTCGGGAATGGCAGCAAGGTCTTCATCTAGCACTTGCTTGGAATCGACGATGGGACGCATCTGCAACAGGTAGAAATCTCCCTTCACACCATGTTCCTTATTTGGTGTGAGGTTGCAAGCAAACTCTATTTCTACAGGACGGCGCATTCCCTCAGAGCCCAACTTCTGTGTGAGCTGTAGGATTTCAGGTAGGGGAAAGATACCATGCTGAAGGACACCGGAGAAGGAGATAACCTTACGTCCACCCTCATAGATGCCGTCACGGATAATCTGGTCGTTGGGGTCATACGTCGAAGCAATGCCGTTGAGCGACTGATCTTTGTCAGCCTCCTTTACACGCAGGTTTAGGATGTTAAAGCCGTCGTCCACCTTGAAATCGTCACCGACATGTGACAAATCGAGGGCATAGAAGCGTGTCTGCGTCTCTTTCAGAGCCGTATCCATCTCAGAGGTTTGCAGCACCTGATGTGGATGATAAGGTGATACGCGCAAAGTCTGACCGCCATCCACGATATATTTTCCCAAACCTAATGCCAGCGATGCGATGCCCTCTTCGGCCAACTCGTCACCGATGGGATAGTAGTTTAGCGAGCGTAACACACCCGAAAACGTAGGATAATACCGTGTGGCATACTGCTGCCCCACCACCTCCTGCAGGATAACAGCCATCTTCTCTTGGTCTATCACATTCGACGTAGCTGTCATATAAGCCTTCGAATCCTTGTAATACACCGAGGCATAAACGCCCTTGATGGCACATGCCAACATGCGCAGCATCTCGTACTTGTCATCGAGATAGGGAATCATATAGGTGGAGTAGATACCTGCAAAGGGCTGATAGTGAGAGTCTTCGAGCAAAGAGCTGGAGCGCACGGCAATGGGCGATTTGACCGCATCGAAGAAGGTGAAGAAGTCGGCAATAAGGGAATCGGGCAGCTGAGCATGGAGGAAGTGTTGCAATATCTCCTCGTCGGAAGCATCGCTCAAGGCGACAGACCAGAGGTTGTTGTTGTCCATGAACTCGTCGAAGAAGTCGGTGCAGAGCACCACCGTCTTGGGAATCTGGACGGTGGCATTGTCGAACTGGTTGAGTTCGGGATGCCGCTTGATGATATTATCGAGGAATGCCAGGCCGCGGCCCTTACCGCCTAAGGAGCCGTCGCCGATACGGGCGAAGTGGGCATAGCGGTCGAACTTCAGACGGTCGAAGACGGCCACCACACCGATATTTTTCATACGGCGGTACTGCACGATGGCATCGAAGATAATCTGCCGGTGGGCATCGACATCCTGCAGCTTATGCCAGGTGACATGCTTAAGGAACTGGCTGACGGGGAAGATGGCACGGGCACAAAGCCAGCGGCTCATATTGTTGCGTGACACGTGATACTGGAATGAGTCTGCAGGGATGTTAAAGATATTATCCTGCAGTTCCTTCAGCGAGCGGATGCGGGCCACCTCCTTCTTGGTTTGCGGGTCACGGAAAATGAAGTCTCCAAAACCCATGTGTTCCTCTATCAGCTGGCGCAAATCCACGTTCATCTTCTTTGAGTTCTTGTCGATAAAGTGGAAATGCTCCTTCTCAGCCTTTTCTTTGTTCACAATCTCGGAACTCTGCAGGATAAGGGGCACATACTCGTCGCGGCGGCGAATCTCGCGCAACAGCTTCAGACCCGCCTCGGGATCACCCTCCTCGACATGTGCCAGCCGGCCGCTCACTCCCTGCATGGGGAAACGGGTGTCGGAGATGACTCCTAACACATTATCGTGATAGAGATTATACCAATGCATGGCTTCCTCGTAGGTCGTGGCAAGCACCACCTTGGGACGGCCGCGCTTACGCTGGGCGGCAGCATGGGGATTGAGGGCCTCGGTAGAGAAATTCTTCGACTGTGCCAAGATATAGTTATAGAGGTTGGGCAGCACGGAGGAGTAGAAGCGGATGTTGTCCTCGACAAGTAGAATCATCTGCACACCGGCCTCCTTGATATCGTGCTCGATGTTCATCTGGTCCTCGATGAGCTTGATAATGCTGAGAATGAGGTTGGTGTTGCCCAGCCAGCAGAACACGTAGTCGAAGATGGTCATGTCTTCATGCTCTATGCGTTTCGTGATACCGTGCGAGAATGGCGTCAGCACAACACAAGGGACATTTGGTGCCATATGCTTCACGTCACGGGCTACGGCAAAGGCATCGTTGTCGGCATTACCGGGCATACAGATGACCAGGTCGATATCGGTATTCTCGAGCACATGGTTAGCCTCCTCGGTGGTAGACACCTGTGTGAACGAGGGTGGATAACGCAGTCCGAGCTCCATATACTCGTCGAATAGTTTTTCATCGATACGGCCATCATCCTCGAGCATAAAGGCATCGTAGGGATTGGCCACTATCAGGATGTTGAAGATGCGCTTGGTCATCAAGTTGACAAACGAGACATCCTTCAGAAAGAAGTTGTTGAACTCCTGGGGAATGTTTGCACTCATATTTTCGGTCTTTAGGGTGGCAAAGGTACTACATTTTTTGAGAAATCTTATCAGAAACACAAAAAAATGCGACTATTAATACTTGCAATTGCTACCATTAATACTTGCAATTGTAACCACTAATACTTGCAATTGTAACCATTAAAACTTACAAAAGTAACTGCTAAGGCAAAAAATTTCTTAAAAAGTCATTGTCATTCCAAGAAAAAAAACTATATTTGCATTGTCTTTATAACAAAATGACAATTTTAGAACTATAAATAACAATACTATGAACGTAGAAAAAATCATGCAGGGCCTGGAACAAAAACACCCAGGTGAGGCAGAATACCTGCAAGCAGTCAGAGAAGTGTTAATCTCTATCGAGGATGTGTATAACCAGCACCCAGAGTTTGAGAAGGCTAAGATTATTGAGCGTTTGGTAGAGCCTGAGCGTATCACCACCTTCCGTGTGCCTTGGGTGGACGACAAAGGCGAGGTACAGGTGAACATCGGCTACCGAGTACAGTTCAACTCTGCCATCGGTCCATATAAAGGCGGATTACGTTTCCACCCGTCAGTAAACCTCAGTATCCTGAAATTCCTCGGATTTGAACAGACTTTCAAGAATGCACTGACCACACTGCCTATGGGTGGTGGTAAGGGTGGTTCTGACTTCGCCCCACGCGGTAAGAGCGATGCAGAGATTATGCGTTTCTGTCAAGCTTTCATGTGCGAATTATACAAGGTGATTGGTCCAGATATGGATGTGCCTGCCGGTGATATCGGCGTAGGTGGACGTGAGATTGGCTATCTGTTTGGTATGTACAAAAAGCTAACCTCGCAATTCCACGGCGCTACACTGACGGGTAAGGGTATGGAATGGGGCGGTTCTATCCTGCGCCCAGAGGCTACAGGCTACGGAGCTCTCTACTTCGTACACCACATGATGGAGACTCACGGATTGGACATCAAGGGCAGAACGGTAGCTCTCAGCGGCTTTGGTAATGTGGCATGGGGCGCAGCCAAGAAAGCCACGGAACTGGGAGCTAAGGTTATCACCATCAGCGGACCTGACGGATACATCTACGACCCCGCCGGACTGGATGCGGAAAAGATAGAGTATCTGTTGGAACTGAGAGCCAGTGGTAATGACATATGCCAGCCTTACGAGGAGGAATTCCCCGGTTCGAAGTTCTTCGCAGGCAAGAAACCTTGGGAGCAGAAAGCAGACATCTACCTGCCTTGTGCTACGCAGAACGAGCTGAATGGCAACGATGCTGACATGATATTGGCTCAGAAACCACTGTGTGTGGCTGAAGTCAGCAATATGGGATGCACGGCAGAGGCTGTTGACAAGTTCTTGGAAGCTGGACAACTGTTCGCTCCAGGAAAAGCCGTAAATGCCGGTGGTGTAGCAACAAGTGGACTGGAAATGACTCAGAACTCCATGCGTATGGCTTGGACGGCTGAGGAGGTTGACCAGCGTCTGCATCAGATTATGGCTGGAATACACGAGCAATGTGTGAAGTATGGTAAGCAGCCCAACGGCTACGTAAACTATGTAAAGGGAGCTAATGTGGCTGGTTTCATCAAAGTTGCCAAGGCCATGCTGGCTCAAGGTATTGTATGATCTTACGGAAGATAGCTTTAATAGCGACAATTCTAACAGTAGGCTTTACCCCTCTGCAGGCACAAGTTCTGCAGAAGGGCAAAGCTTCTTTCTACTCCAAAAAACTCACAGGACGCAGGACGGCCAGTGGCGAACGGATGCACAGTGACAGCCTGACTTGTGCCCATCGCACCTACCCTTTCGGAACGATGTTGAGAGTTTATAATCCAGCCAACGGGCGGAGCGTCATTGTGAAAGTGATAGATCGCGGTCCTTTTGTTCGGGGTCGTATCATCGATTTATCATGGCGAGCTGCGAAGGAGTTAGATATTATTTCAAGTGGCGTCGCTATGGTTATCGTTCATAAGGTTGACACCATCATCGTGCCCTTCCTAGCTACCGACCAAATAGAAATTCCACAATTGGAACTGGAAACCAACGACGGTGCACCAGCTCTTGTTCCTTTCTGGAAAGAGATGAAAGAAGCCCAACTAAAGGCTCAGAGGGCTACTGAGAACGCAAAGAAACGGAGAACTAACGCTTCCGCGTCTGGAGCAAAAACTCCTTAATCTGAGAGGTTATTTCTTTGTCGCCTTGTGCCACACCAACACGGATGATAGCCTCGCCATCCTTTAACTTTTTATCTGCCATAATCGTGGCAGTATAACGAACACCTTGGTTGGGAGCTATACTTTCAACATGAAGGTTGGGCGAGATATGGATATGTTTATTGCCAGAAACTTCAAACACAGTAGGCTGGACATCATAAAGGGTGATAGAGGAACGATTCATAATTTCAAAGGTGACACGACACTCCTCGTTGGCACGGATAATGCCATCCCTATCGGCATCTATGAAACGGGCATTACGAATTTCTATCAAGGAATTATATTTCACGCTATAGCCTGGTTCGGCAGGGCGCGTTGTCGGATCATAGGTGCTAGGCACGGCAGCTGTATATCCTCCCTGGCCTTGATGTGAACTGGTATGTTGGCCTTGATTTGAACCGGCATATTGTCCGTGGCGCGGACCTGCACCGTCAAAGTTAATGCGATCATCACCGCTGTTTGTTGCATCGAAGCCGCTATCATCGGCATAACCTCCTTGGGGACGGTATTGTTGGTCATCTCGGTCATAGTCATAACGCTGAGAACGCTGTTGCCGATATTCCTCATATTTGCGTTTCTCCTGTTCATCAGCGGCAGCACCTATTGCTGCACCAACGGCAGCTCCACCAGCCATACCGACTATAGTACCGATGTCATGACCACGCCATCCACCGGATATACCTCCGATGGCAGAACCCAAAATAGACCCAAAGGCAGCACCAGTGGCAGCACCCTCACCAGTATAGGTACCACAACTACTCATCAACAAGCCAGACATGAGTCCTATCAACAAACTCTTCTTCATAACGCAATCTATTTAAAGTTTCACGTTGCAAAGATATACAATATCAACGATAGAACAAGAGGAATTTCCCGAAAAAGCAAAAGGGAAATCCCTATAAAGGGAAAAAGAAGTGGGGCATTGCATATTGGCAACACCCCACCGCATCAGGTTTTCAATCGAAATATTACTCAGCTTTTGCCTCTTCAGCAGCAGCCTCAGCCTTAGGAGCTTCTTCTGCCTTAGGGGCTTCCTCGGCCTTAGGAGCCTCCTCAACGGGAGCCTCTGACTTAGGAGCAGCAGACTTACGTGAACGACGAGTCTTCTTTGCCTCTGCCTTAGGAGTCTTGAGCATGTTCTCATCAAAGTCAACGAGTTCGATGAATGCAATATCTGCAGCGTCACCCTGACGGCTACCGAGCTTGATGATGCGGGTGTAACCACCGGGACGGTCGCCGACCTTCTGTGCTACAGCTCCGAAGAGTTCCTTCAAGGCCTCTTTGTTCTGCAGATAGCTGAATACTACACGACGGCTGTTGGTGCTGTCGTCCTTTGAGCGGGTGATGAGTGGCTCAACATATTTTTTTAGTGCCTTTGCCTTGGCGAGGGTCGTAGTGATTCTTTTGTGCATGATCAGCGAGATGGCCATGTTGGCAAGCATGGCACGACGGTGATCAGCAGTACGGCCCAGATGATTGAATTTCTTTCCGTGTCTCATTTTTTACTTGTTTCTTTTGTGGACAGTTCTGAATTGTCAATTCTCAATTGTCAATTACTCTTTGTCCAGTTTGTACTTTGAAATATCAGTTCCAAACGACAGATTCAGACTCTCGAGCAAATCATCAAGCTCAGTGAGCGATTTCTTACCGAAGTTGCGGAACTTGAGGAGGTCGGTCTTGTTGTACTGTACGAGATCGCCAAGGGTCTCTACATCAGCAGCCTTCAGACAGTTGAGGGCACGAACAGAGAGGTTCATGTCAACCAACTTGGTCTTCAGCAACTGGCGCATGTGCAGTACTTCCTCGTCAAACTCCTGGTTGCCCTCGACATCATTGTTCTCCAGGGTAATCTTCTCGTCTGAGAAGAGCATGAAGTGGTAGATGAGGATCTTGGCAGCCTCTTTCAGAGCGTCCTTCGGGTGAATGGAACCATCCGTAGTCACCTCCAGCACGAGCTTGTCGTAGTCGGTCTTCTGCTCAACACGATAGGGCTCTACGCTGTACTTGACGTTGCGGATTGGGGTGTAGATTGAGTCAATAGCTATCACATTGACATCGGTGCAGAACTCGCGATTCTCATCAGCGGGTACATAACCACGGCCTTTGTTGATAGTCAGGTCAATCTGCATCGAAGCTTTGGATTCTAAATGACAAATCACCAAATCGGGGTTTAACACTTCAAATCCAGTCAGATACTTGCCTATATCACCGGCTTTAAACTCGGTAGAATTCTCGACAGTGATGGAGACTTTCTCGTTCTCGAATTCTTCCACTACTTGCTTGAACCTGACTTGCTTCAGGTTCAAGATAATGTTGGTGACATCTTCCTTTACACCAGGGACTGATGAGAACTCATGCTCAACACCCGCAATGCGGATCGTGTTGATAGCATAACCCTCAAGCGATGAAAGAAGAATGCGGCGCAGGGCATTACCAATGGTAACGCCGAAGCCGGGCTCCAAAGGACGGAATTCGAACTTGCCGAACTTGTCCGAAGCCTCCAACATTACGACTTTATCAGGTTTTTGAAATGCTAATATCGCCATTAATTTAAATGATTTTAGTTCTTAGAGTACAACTCAACGATTGACTGTTCCTTAATATTCTCAGGGATGTCGGCACGCTCAGGCAGGTGCAGGAACTTACCGCTCTTGGTCTGCTCGTCCCACTCAATCCAGGGATATTTGCTGTGGTTAAAACCAGCAAGAGCAGCCTCGATAACCTCGAGTGACTTGGCCTTCTCACGAACACCAACAATCTGACCAGGCTTTACCTGATAAGAAGGAATATTCACTACCTGTCCGTCAACAACAATATGCTTGTGGCCTACCAACTGACGTGCAGCGGCACGCGTGGGAGCAAGGCCCAAACGGAACACTACGTTGTCAAGACGGCTCTCGAGCAACTGAAGCAGCACCTCACCGGTGATACCCTCAGCTTTAGCGGCCTTCTCAAACAAATTACGGAACTGGCGCTCAAGAACACCATAGGTGTACTTAGCCTTCTGCTTCTCTGCCAACATGACAGCATACTCCGACTGCTTGCGGCGACGGTTGGTGCCATGGTGTCCCGGGGGGAAGTTCCAACGGGACAAAACTTTGTCCGGGCCGAAGATGGCTTCTCCAAATCGGCGGGCAATTTTTGATTTCGGTCCAATATATTTTGCCATAATTCTAAAATAA
>ODAI010678817.1_pt1 | contig 69966 bp, 51 predicted proteins | sample 1539321 | NCBI WGS metagenome assembly ODAI01 (sample SAMN02144231, study PRJEB22623) | gut metagenome | biome: sheep rumen | host: Ovis aries | place: New Zealand
CCCTCACGAGGGTGAGAGTTCTCTGCATTGTAACGATAGTGGAAGTGGAGGGAATCGAACCCTCGTCCACACGAGGAAACCATACGCTTTCTACATGCTTATCTTGGCCTTCATTTTCGTGCCGTGACAAGACCCAAGCCACCAATCACGACCTTATCCTCTAAATTTCATCAGACTATCGAGGCCTAACCTGACTATTCCCGATTTACCTGCACCGCTTGACCCTCAGATTCGGGACTACATCCTTGGAGCGATGTCTCGTTCTCCTACCTTGTAAGAGAATTAGGCCAGTAAACTACTGTACTTCGTTTAGGCAGCGAGAGCGTACTTTGTTTCGCCAATTAATTTTCCGACCGACGTGATTATGGAGTCCACAGCCGTCACTCCGCATGCTTACGTACCATCTCGGCTCGCTGTCAAATCCAGTCACCCCCAAGATAAATATCGTAATTGGACTGCAAAAATACAACATTTTTTCGATACAACCATCGTTTTCTCGGAAAAATTAGTTAATTTTGCACAATATTTTGCACAAGAACGTGTTTTTATATCATATTATGCGCACGAACATGAAACGAATAAGTACGATTATAATCGGTCTGCTATTGGCTACAGCCTCAACATGGGCCCAGTCCGGTATGACTGATAACCAAGTGATGGACTATGTGATAGAGCAGAACGCCAAGGGAGTTTCACGCCAGCAGATTGTTACCCAACTGATGCAGCGAGGTGTGACTATTGAACAGATACGCCGTATCCAGAAAAAGTACCAGAAACAGATAAAGAACGGTTCGCTTGGTGCAGAGGATATTACCCCTGGATCCAAGAGCGTGAAGTCAAGAATGCGTGAGGCCAACGGAGAATTGCGTGAAGAACAGGCAAAGAAAGACAAGCAGAAAGCTTCGCAGTTCCGCATCAAGGACAGTAAGATGGAGTCTTACAAGAAGAAGCAGAAGCGCACCTACAATGAAGAAGACAAGGACTTCGTAGAAATGGACGAGGCCATGGATTTCATGATGCCCGACTCGCTGAAGTATTTTCAGGAGGAAAAGAAAGAGAACAAGCGCAAGATATTCGGTCATGACGTGTTCAATAACAAGGATCTCACTTTCGAAAGCAGCATGAATCTGGCTACTCCACAGAACTACCGTCTGGGACCTGGTGATGCCGTCAATGTAGATATCTGGGGCGCTTCTCAGGAGAGTGTTACAGAAATCATATCACCCGACGGAACCATTACCATCGAAGACATCGGTGTCATCCAACTGGGTGGTCTCTCTGTCAGTCAGGCCAAAGCACGCCTGAAGAAAGTATTAGGTCCGAGGTTTCGGGGATCTCAAATTGACCTGACCCTAGGCCAGACCAGAACCATTACGGTTAACATCATGGGTGAGGTGAAAGTACCTGGAACCTATACTATGTCGGCTTTTGCCACTGTTTATAACGCTCTCTACATGGCAGGAGGTCCTAACGAGATTGGCACCTTGCGAAATGTCAAGGTGTTCCGTCGCGGCAGACAAGTAACCAGCGTTGATGTTTACGACTTCCTGCTCAACGGAAAGCTGACGGGCGATGTACGTCTGCAAGACAACGATGTTATAACGGTCGGTCCATACGAAGCCCTGGTAAACATTACGGGTAAGGTGAAGCGTCCTATGTTCTACGAGATGAAGAAGACGGAAAGCGCCGCTACCCTACTCCGCTATGCAGGTGGTTTTACAGGCGACGCTTATACAAAGGCTATCCGCATCAACCGCAAAGCGGGCAATCAGTATTCCGTGTTCAGCGTTGGCGAATTTGACATGAGTCAATTCAAGCTGATGGACGAAGACTCCGTCAGTGTTGACTCGACGCTCAACCGCTATCAGAACATGGTTGAAATCAAAGGTGCCGTATTCCGCCCTGGCATGTACCATGTAGGCGAAAACATCAGCACTGTCAAGGCATTGGTAGAGGCTGCAGCAGGCCTGACAGAGGGAGCCATCTCACAACATGCCGTCATGCACCGTATGAGAGCAGACCGCACGCTGGAAGTATTGAGCGTGGATGTTCGTGGCATTCTGGAAGGCACTACACCCGATGTTCCCTTGCGCAACGAAGATGTGCTCTACATTGCCAGTCGTGAGGAGAAAGTACAGAAGCAAACGGTAACCATCAATGGCGAGGTACTTTACCCTGGTGTCTATAAATATGCAGCCAACGAGAGTGTAGAAGACCTCATCTTACAGGCAGGAGGTCCTACCGATGCCGCTTCATTGGTAAAAGTTGACGTGTCGCGCCGCGTCAGCAATCCTAATGCCACAGAGGCCGGCGACCAGATAGCACAGACCTTCAGCTTCAAGTTGACCCCCGACTTCAACATTGCCGACCAACCCGACTTCAGACTGATGCCGTTTGACGAAGTCTATGTACGCCGCAGTCCTAACTACACAGAGCAGCAGAACGTCACCATAGAAGGTGAAGTACAGTTTGAAGGTACTTATACCCTATCCAATAAAGGTCAGCGATTGAGTGATGTCCTCAAACAGGCTGGTGGACTGACCAAACGAGCTTACCCCGAGGGCACCAAACTTCTCCGACTGATGACTCCCGAAGAACGCGAACAGATGGAAGTAGTGCTTCGCACCGCTCAGCGTAACTCTGGACGTGACTCCATTGATGTCAAGAAGCTCATGACTAATGCCAACTACCCCGTAGGTATTGAACTCGACAAAGCCTTAAAGAATCCTGGTTCTGAGGACGACCCCATTCTGCGTGAAGGCGACCGCATCGTTGTCCCCCGCTACGATGGCACTGTCAAGATCAACGGTGAGGTGCTCTATCCCAACACCGTCTATTTCAAGGAAGGGAAAGATGCCAAGTATTATATAGAACAGGCTGGTGGCACCACCTCTAGTGCCAAAAAGAGTCAGACCATCATCATCTACATGAACGGCATGGTGGCCCGTGCCGACCGCAAACACAAACCACGCCCTGGTTGCCAAATCGTTGTACCCACCAAGAAACAACGCCGTGGCCTGGGCCTGCAGGAGTGGCTGAGTATAGGAACCAGCACCGCCTCATTAGGTACGATGATTGCCACTATTGCTAATTTGACGAAATAAAAAATGCTATGGAAGGAAAGAAAGAAATAAAAGTCATTGATCTTAGAAAAACAATTAAAAAAATTTGGGCAGAGAAGCGTTTGTTCTACAAATCACTACCTATAGCCTTTATCCTTGCATGCGCTTATATTTTTAGTCTTCCAAGATATTATGTAACCGACACAAAGCTGGCTCCAGAAATGGAGAATTCGCTCGGAAAAGGCTCACTAAGCTCTATTGCCTCTTCACTTGGATTTGATATTGGTGAAATGCAGACCACCGATGCCATCACCCCACTATTATATCCAGATTTGATGGAAGACAATGGATTCATCATTAACCTACTTACAATTAATGTCAAAAGTAAGGACGGTTCCATAAACACAACTTATTATGATTACATGAGAAACCAACAAAAGGAACCATGGTGGTTAGCAATATTCAGCTCAAAGAAAGAAGAAAAAAATGTAAAATCCATTGACGCTTACAATCTTTCAAAAAAAGACGATGATATTGTATCGGATATCAGAGATAACATTACACTTCATGTTAATTCAAAAAGCGGTGTTATTTCTATTTCCGCACAAGACCAAGACGCCTACATTTGTAAAAATCTGGCAGACTCTGTGAGAGAGAAGCTACAGGCATATATCACCAACTATCGTACCAACAAAGCTCGTACAGATTTCGAGTATTATAAAAAACTGACGCTTAATGCGAAGCAGGAATATGAAAAAGTACGTCGGCAATACGCCAACATGGCAGATGCCAGCACCAAGGTCTCATTAAGAAGTGTTGAGCTGAGAATGGAGGATTTAGAAAACGATATGCAACTGAAATTTAACAACTATACCAATCTCAACAACCAATTGCAGGCTGCCAGTGCAAAAGTTCAGGAACGCACCCCGGCATTTACCATCTTGAAAGGTGCCGCCGTACCTATAAAACCTGCAGGTCCCAAGCGCATGATTTTTGTTGCTGTCATTACCCTATTAACTTTTTTGGGAACAGCCATCTGGATTTTACGTAAAGACATTTCTGAGATATTTGTATAATGGCTGTTAGTGTCTATACAAGGTTAGGTATTCTTTTCAAGAAGATAACAGGTGTCAAGGATATCTCTTTGATGCGTAAGAATCTTCACAAAAGAGTTGGGATGATATTATATAAAAAGAAATATACTTCCCAAGACATTGTTGATGCTATGAGCAGAATGGGAGTCAAGTCTGGCGATGTTGTCTGCATCCATGCTTCAATGAAAGAATTCTATAATTTCCAAGGCACAGCCCAAGAACTGATAGATGCTATCACTAATTTCCTGACTCCTGAAGGGACACTTATGATGCCAGCCATGCCTTTTAATGACCTCCGCTTTGTCGATCTTGACAAATATATTTTCGACCCCCAAAACGCCAAAACTGCTGCTGGTCATCTGGCAGAAACATTCAGGAACTATCCTGGTGTGTTTAGAAGCATCAATATACAGCATTCTGTATGTGCATGGGGTAAACATGCAGAATGGCTAACCCAAGACCATCATAAAGGACACAATTGCTGGGATGAATATTCTCCTTATTTCCGGATGAGTCAGCTTAATGGTATTGTCGTCAATCTAGGAATGCCCCATTCTTTTATTGGAACATTTGACCATTGTGTTGAAGCAATCCTCTATAAAGAACACCCTTATTGGCAACAATTTATCAATAATCGACAAACGTTCCGGTATTATAATGATAAAGGTGAAATATGCCATTACACCTGTTTCACTGGCAATATTGACTGTCGATCTCGAGAAAGCAGGCTTATCAAATACTTTAATAACGACATTCACAAACAAGAGAAATTATCCAATCTCCTGATTAATGTGTTCTATGCAAATCCCTGTTTGAAAAAGATGGTAGAGTTAGGCCGAAAGGGCATTACAATGTATTACGTTCCATCACCTAAGAAGTATACGTTTTGAAGAGAAATATAGGCAAAATATCAGCATCGCCACTTGTGAAGAACAGTGTCAAGATTTCAGTGAGCAACATCATTATGTATATGTTACCGCTCACTGTGATACCTATTCTGACACGTCTTTATACTCCTGAAATATTTGGTGAATGGGGAGTTTTCTCGTCTTTTGTTGCTATAGTCAACATTGGACTTTTTCTAGGTTTTGAGAATGTCATTATACAGGCAAAAGAAGAGGAGTTGTCTAAAATCATCAAATTATGTATCACGATAAGTGCAAGCATTATCGTAATTATCGCAATTATTTTCTATGGCGGTATTAAAGGAGAATTTCATTTCTTTACCAATTTTCCCACACCACCTATCCTTATCATTTATCTATCAATATATGCAATTTACACCATATTATATAATTTAATCAATAGATATGAGCAATACTACACACTAGCCTTTTCTAACATCTTCCAAGGCATTACTCAGGCAGCTTTTCGAATCTCTTTGGCTTTTGTCTCTTTAATTGCCATCAATGGACTTATATTGGGAACCACCATGGCTCTAGGGTTCACTACCATTTTTATTCTTTTCTTTTTAAGGAAGAAGTTGTCGAATCTTTGCACAAAGAAAAGTCTCACTACAACCAAGCAACTTATCTCCAAATATCGCAATTTCCCGCTTTACGACGCTCCAGCATGCATGCTCTCATTTGCAGCCTTCAATCTCCCAATCATTATACTCTCCATCTATTTTGACAGAGCAGTCATAGGCTGTTTCTCCATTATCTTACAACTACTGCTTATGCCTATGTCATTTGTCGGTTCGGCAATGGGTAAGGTTTTTTATCAGAGAATCAGTGCAGACCATCGTTGCATTGAAAAGAGTACTGACGAAATGATGCAAATTCTTTCGTTCATCTCCATTCTACCCCTTCTCTTTATTGTATGTGGTGGCGACAAACTTATTATTCTTTTTCTTGGTACACAATGGGAATCTGCTGGGAATGTGGCTCTATGCTTATCTCTTTGGTCGTTCCCCACCATCCTCACCCAACCTTTCCTCCCCATATTTCGAGTTAAGAACAAACAACGTACGTTACTATTCTTCGACATCATGTATTTCACTTTAGGTATTGGTAGTATTTTGTTACTGTGTTCACTTATCCACAATATACTTCTGACTCTGCTTGTATATTCAACATGTTGTTTCATTGTTAAGCTCACCCTCTTCTTTCATATACTGGACATTAGTAATCTAAGCATCAAAAGACTCAACAAAATCTACCTCATATGGGTATTTTCCATCGTTATACTTATCATTAGATTAATAAACATCATATAATCCCTATGAAGACGGTACTACACATATTACTCGACGCTGATAGCCTTACAAGTAGGATATTATGCGTATTAATCTATATACTCCTTTATGACTATATCTACGAGGATTATATTTATCAAGTATTTGGATACATAGGTGATCTTGATTATGTCAAGATGAATGTCATACAATATCTTTTTTGGATAACATTCTCAATTCTACCCATCGTATTCTATCATAGAATTAATGAAATATCAACTTTTTTATGCCTCTTCATCTATATTCTGGTGTATATACCATTTATTCATGCTTTATTTATAACAGAACGGATAACTACGTTTGAGACATACTCTTATGCATCTATATTATGTACTTTTTTTATATTATTTTTTCAAATACACCGAATGCCCATACTATTAGGAATTCAGATTAAGCCTGCAATTCCTATCTATATTGTTGAATTAGTAACATTATCCATAACACTTATCTTTATTGCAACTAGAGCCAGTTCGATGCATTTTGTAAATATTTTCACGCAGTCCGACCTGCTTTACGATTTACGAGCGCAAAATTCCGAAAAGGTAGAAGAACGAAGTCTGATTCTATATCTTCAAGGATGGTTAGTAGGAGCTTTCTACCCCTTTCTCCTTGTATGGTATCTAAAACACAAGAACTACATAAAAGCTGGTACAATTCTTGTAGGCTATTTTTTGCTATTTATGGTGGATATGCAAAAAGGCACTTTTTTAATGCCTTTCTTATTATTAGCTTTTTATTTCCTTATAAAATGGAAACAAGAAACCATTTGCAATAGATTACATTCCTATATTTTTGGAGGCTTAATCATATTATCAGGTACCTTGATGATATTTGTCGATCAAGATAACAAATTACTTTTCACTATATCGACCTTCGTTCTTCTTCGAACCGTGTGTGTGTCAGGATGGCTTACTCAATTGTACATTCATTTCTTTCAAGAGAATCCTTATACATATTACACCCATATAAATATTGTAAATGCGATTACCAACGCATATCCATATGATGTACCACTTGGAATGGCTGTCGCACATAACAGCCAGAATGCAAATGCTACTTTTTTTCTCACTGAAGGTGTTGCCTCATGGGGAATAATCGGTGTTGCTATTACAGGATTTATATTTCTCTTTTTCCTCTACCTCATCAACTCTATTACGTTCCGTTATCAAAAAAATGAGATATTTGCAATGTTCATACCTACACTTTTCAGTTTGTTGAACGCCTCAATCTTCTCTACGATGTTAACTGGCGGACTCTTCATACTCATTTTCCTTTTAGCAAGTTATAATCCACTAGAATGCGAAGATAGAAACACTGAAATAGGACATAATAAATAAGTTAAATAATACGTTATAATTAAAAGAATGCGAAGATAGAAACACTGAAATAGGACATAATAAATAAGTTAAATAATACGTTATAATTAAAAACAACATATATGAAAACAGACAATATTAAAATATGCGTCATTGGTTTAGGATATGTCGGATTACCATTGGCCCGTCTTTTCTCAACCAAATTTTCTACAATTGGATATGATATGAACCAAAGTAGGGTTGACGCTTTAATGAATGGGCACGATGCAACGCTTGAAGTCAGCGATGAACTTTTACGAACAGCCATCAACAATAATGGTTTCATCTGCACAACAAATCTTGACGAGATACGTTCATGCAATTTTTATGTAGTAGCCGTCCCCACTCCTGTTGATGAGAACAACCGACCCGATTTAAAACCTTTATGGAGTGCTAGTGAGACTGTTGGTAAAGTTCTCTCCAAAGGAGACATTGTAGTCTATGAATCTACGGTCTATCCAGGCGTAACAGAAGAGGAGTGCCTGCCTATAGTAGAGAAAGTCAGTGGTCTAAGGTTCAACGAAGATTTCTTTGCAGGCTACTCACCTGAACGTATTAATCCTGGAGACAAACTACATACTGTTGAAAAGATTAAAAAGGTCACTTCAGGCAGTACGCCGGAAATTGCTGACATCATTGATAATGTGTATAATTCCGTGCTTGTTAATGGAACGCACAAGGCTCCAAGTATTAAAGTTGCCGAAGCATCAAAAATTATCGAGAACTCTCAACGAGATGTTAATATAGCCTTCATGAATGAGTTGGCGAAAATCTTCAATGCTATGGGCATTGACACACACGATGTAATAGAAGCAGCCTCATCAAAATGGAACTTTATAAAACTAAATCCTGGGCTGGTTGGTGGTCATTGCATCAGTGTGGACCCTTATTATCTTATCCAGAAGGCTCAAGTTTATGGTGTTTTGCCTAGAGTGATGTCAAATGCTCGCAGACTAAACGATGGAATGGGCGACTATGTTGCTAATCAAGTCATTAAATTAATGAACAAAAAAGGAGTATTGGTAAAAGATTCCAAGATTCTGTTATTAGGTATCACTTTCAAGGAAAATTGTCCAGACATCCGTAATACAAAGATTATCGATATTTACCATACGCTCCATGAATATACTCCATACATTACAATCTATGACCCGTGGGCCCATACTAACAAAGTACAGAAAGAATATGGTATAACCATTGTCTCTGAGAACATTGAAAAACTCAAAAGAAAATTTGACGCTGTTGTTTTATGCGTTGCCCACAACGAGTTTAAAAATGAAGACATCCGAAGTTTTCTCCATAACAGGAGCCAAGGCATCGTTTACGACGTAAAAGGTATTTTAGAAAGGACACAAATCGATGGAAGGCTCTAGAAACATATGCATTATTACAAACATTGGAACTCATTATCGCTTTCCTATATTTTCCAGAATGGCCAAAGAGTTCTCGTGTTCCTTTTACTTAGGAGACAAAGTAAATACTCCTATCAAGACGTTCGACTACAAATCATTAAAAGGTTACAAAGCAACACTATCAAATCTCTATTTAAATCATTTCTATTGGCAATGTGGATCTGTAAGATTATTATTTAAACCATATAAATACTACATTTTAGATGGAGAGCCATATTGTTTGTCTTCATGGATTATTCTATTGATTTCTAAATTATTAAATAAAAAAACAATTGCATGGACTCACGGGTGGTATGGACGTGAATCAATTATCAAAAAAATCATAAAAAAAACTTTCTTTTCTCTACACGACAAACTAATGGTATATAATAATTATGCTATTAGTTTGATGGCAGCAGAAGGAATTCCCTCCCATAAAATGTATTGCATTGCTAACTCAATGGATTCTGACAAAGAGAAACTATTGCGGGACACCCTACATAGCACAAATATCTACAAGAACCATTTCAACAACAATGCTCCTACAATTATCTATTGTGGAAGGATACAAAAATGGAAAAGACTAGAAATGCTTGTAGATTGTATCAAACAATTAAACCAAGAAGGGATACCAGTAAACTGCGTAATGGTAGGAAAGGATGTTGAAAACGCTCACATCGATGAATATGCTAAAAGTCAAGGTGTAGAGCAGCATATCTGGATGTATGGTCCATGTTACGAAGACAAAACCCTAGGAGAACTCTTTTATAATGCAAATATATGTGTCTCACCAGGAAATGTTGGACTTACGGCTATTCATTCACTGACATTTGGCTGTCCTGTAATAACTCATGGAGATTTTCCACATCAAGGTCCGGAGTTTGAAGCTATAAGACCAGGAATTACTGGTGATTTTTTCAAACGGAACGACACCCTCGATTTGAAGCAAAAGATTTTGCCATGGCTAAACATGGACGACTCACATCGTGAGAGTATCAGAAACACTGCCTTTAAAGAAATTGACAAAAAATGGAACATTAATTATCAAATAAACATTATCAGAAAAGTTATCACAGATCTAAATGAGGACGCTTAGACAATTTGCAAGGAACAGAGTATTAGATTTGTTGGGAGCATTTTCGCATCCAGCAAATGGCATACACATTTTAAACGGACATAGGACAATTGATGAAAAAGAACCTGATACTTTTCGACTGATGCTAAAATCACTTAGCCGCTATGTAACATTTGTAAAAATTGAAGATGCCGTGCAAATGATTATGAATCAAGAACGGCCCTGCAGCCCTCTTGTTGCTTTTACCTTTGATGATGGTTTTATAGAATGCTATGACCACTTTTCCTGTGTCCTGGAAGAGTATGGAGTAAATGCCTTGTTCTTTATAAATCCTAATTACGTAGAGGGAAATCAAAAATATATTGATTATTTTAATAATAATATCGTAATGACTCCAGGTAAGCAGCCTATGCGTTGGGAACAAATAAAGGAGTTATCCAAAAGAGGACATGTCATTGGAGCCCACACAATGGATCATTATATGATAAACACAGAAGATGTCGAAATACTAAAGCATCAGATTGGGGATTGCAAAGAGGTAATAGAAACAAATATCGGAAAAGAATGCGATTACTTTGCTTTTCCTTATGGAAAACTGACGCATGCTAATAGACTTTCCATTGATATTGCTTGCCAACAATATAAATATGTATTCTCTCAATCTGACTACAAGCATTACTTCTCATTCGATGGCAGAGTAATCAATAGACGACACTTTGAGCCATTTTGGCCACACAGACACGTATTTTATTTCCTAAGTTGTAATAAGTCATACTAATGCCGAAATTGTTTCAGATAAATATCACAGCCAATTGGGGATCGCACGGAAAGATTGCAGAAGGAATTGGAGCAAAGGCCATTGAAAACGGCTGGGAAAGTTATATTGCCTATGGAAGATGGTACAATGAAAGCAAATCACAACTTTATCACATAGGCAATATGGTAGATGAATATATTCATGGGATGGTTTCTCGTTTTTTCGACAACCAAGGACTCATGTCTGTGGGAGCCACCCAGAAACTTATTGATTATATCCAGCAAATAAATCCTGACATTATCCATCTTCACAACATCCATGGTTATTATCTAAATTACCCATTATTGTTTAAATTTCTTTCTCAAAGCGGAAAACCAATTGTCTGGACACTACATGATTGTTGGGCATATACGGGTCATTGTGCCCATTATATGTTCGCAGGTTGTGAAAAATGGAAAAAAGAATGTGACAACTGTCCCTTACTTTCTAATTATCCCTCATCCATACTATTCGATAGGTCAAAGAAAAACTTTTTGCAGAAAAAAAAATCATTCCTCTCTCTAGAAGACCTTACTCTTGTTCCTGTCAGCAAATGGTTGGAAGAAGAATTGCGTCAATCATTTTTCAAGACAAAGAAGATCCATCTTATTCAAAATGGAATTGACACCCAACGATTTGCTCCAATAGAACAAAGGAAATATATTTTAGAGAAATTCAAAATCGCCCATCATGAAAAAATTATACTAGGTGTTGCCTCGAACTGGTATAGGAAAGGATTAGATGATTTCATTGCCCTAAGAACTATGCTACCTAACAATTATTCTATTGTCTTGGTAGGGCTCAGCGATAAAGAGAAGAAATTACTTCCCAATAATATTATAGGCATAGAAAGGACAGAGAATGTTGATGAACTTGTAGCACTATACTCTACTAGTGATGTATTTTTTAATCCAACATGGGAGGATAATTTCCCTACAACTAACTTAGAAGCAATGTCTTGTGGCACCCCTGTTGTTACCTATAATACAGGAGGGAGTCCTGAAGCAATTACCCAAGAGACAGGTATAGTTGTTGAGCGAGGAGATTTGGATGCTGCAGCAAAATCCATTATTGAAATGTGTAAAATAGGGAAAGATATATCATCAAAATGTAGAAATCGTATTATAAATGTTTTCGATTCAATAAGTATGTTGTCTAAATATATAGAGTTATATAATTCGATCTTACCAGATAAAGCCACTACTTAATTAAGCAGATAGCAGATAAGCAATCTTTCCTTTGGTCAGTGTGTTTTTTTTTTGTACCTTTGCACCCCAGATGAAGGTATCGATAATAACAGTAGGTTATAATTGTCATAGAACGATAGCAAAAGCAATGGACTCTGTACTGCAACAAACATACCCAGATATTGAGTATCTAGTTGTGGATGGAGATTCCACGGATGGAACTATCGATATCATTAAGTCCTTTGAACCAAAATTCAATGGTCGCATGCACTGGATTTCGGAAAAGGACGAAGGCATCTATGATGCTATGAATAAAGGCATCAAGATGGCAACAGGAGATATTATAGGAATACTGAATTCTGATGATTTCCTTTCCTCAGATACTATTATAGAACGAGTTGTAGAGCAGTTCTTTGAACATGTAGAGCTGATATATGGCGATGTCCATTTTGTCAAGCCCGGAAATCCCGACAAGAATGTTCGTAATTATACAGGGCGGTTCTTCAAACCATGGATGATCCGTTACGGTTATTTTCCTCCGCACCCTTCAATTTACGTTAGAAGGGAACTCTATGAGAACTTTGGACTCTACGACAGCAGTATGCGTATTTCTGCTGATTTCAAATTTTTCGCCAACTTGGTACACAACCATCATGTAAACATGAAATATCTTCCTATGGACTTTGTCACCATGTTAACGGGAGGCGAGAGCACTAAGAGTATCAAACAGAGGGAACTAGGCACTCATGAAGACAAGTTGGCTTGTCAACAACTAGGTATTTCAACAAACTGGCTGTTTATCCGAATGAAGTATGTTTTCAAGGCCGTTGATGCTATGATTCCCAAACGCAATGAACAAAATACCAGTACTTAGTACAATAATATGTAATAAACTACGTTTATACAAGTAAACGGATTGCTTATGACAGAAATTTCCACTCCAAAATATAACGCAAACAAGGATAATCCACGCTACATCAACGACGGAATGAACGAGTTGGAGCGCAACATCAAGCGCCTGCTCGATTTATTCACCGCTTTGGTGTGCATCGTGATATTCTCTCCCCTTTTCTTGATATGCTACATCGCCATCAAGCGAGAGGATGGCGGGCCTGCCATCTTCAAACAGGAGCGCATCGGACGATTCGGGCGTCCTTTCTATATCTACAAGTTCCGAAGCATGGTGGTTGACGCAGAGAAAAATGGACCAGAACTATATCAACACGAAAGGGAGACACGAATGACAAAGATTGGAAAGTTTCTTCGCACTCACCACTTGGACGAGTTGCCCCAATTATGGAACGTGGTGAAAGGTGAGATGGCTTTCATCGGACCTCGTCCAGAGCGCAAATTCTACATCGACCAGATTGTCAAGCAAGACCCTCGTTATATCTACCTCTATCAGGTTCGCCCCGGGGTAACCTCTTACGCTACCCTCTATAACGGATATACAGACACAATGGAGAAAATGTTGCGCCGTCTAGAACTGGACCTCTATTATTTGGAACACCGTTCTCTGTGGTTTGATGCCAAACTATTGGTATTGACCTTCTTGAACATTGCTTTTGGAAAGAAATTCTAAAAAGAGATTTTCATATTAAACACTTGCATATCTCAAGAAAAAGTCATACCTTTGCCAAATCGTACTCCAATTTAGGTCTAACTTACCTCCAAAACATTCAAGTTTCAGCCTCTTTTCTTGTGCAATTGAACTACGTTTGATATACGTTTGTTGTGCGTTCATAAATCGGACAACAATCGAACAACAATCGAACAACAATCGAACAACAATCGAACAACAGTTGGAGGAAGAGCGAAGGAAGGACGGGGCAAAGGTAGAGATGAAATGGAGTTCGGTTGGACAGTAATTATAGTAGAATTAGCGAACAATTAGATCATATTGAGGTATGAAAAGGAAAGGAACAGGAAAAGGACTGATGGTGGTAGGCAGTTTGCGGCAAGATGGAATTACAACTTACATGAAACAAGGCAGGATGATTGTGCGGTCTGCGAACTCCATGGAAAGGCGCAGCAATACGCTGCCTCAGTTTATTCAACGGCAGAAAATGCGTCATTCCGTGGCGCTATGGAGGATGATGAAGTATTGTGAGCCGATGTTTACCAAAGGAACAACGGCTTATAACAACTTCCTGTCGCTGGCCAATCGGTTGCCGGTGTTGTATGTAGAAAAGATACTGATGGAGAACACATCGTTTCTGATGCCAGGCATACCCGTAAGTGACGGTAACCTTCCGAAGATTAAAGAGGAGTTGGGCGTGGTGGACGGAATGCCAGCCCTGATTACTAATCTCAAGCCTCATGACTGGGAACCTTGGACGAAGTTATGGCTTTATACCGCCGTTCAGACTGGTGAATACAGAGATCTTCACGTGCAGTTCAGCAAGCGCGAAGTATCTTGGGAAGAGATGACGGTGGTGGACGGACATTATGTATTGAAGTGTAAGGAATTCTCCGATGAGACAAAAGGCTGGGCACTGGTGTCGGTAAAAGGGGAACGCTGTTCGCCACAGGCCATTGTTACACGTTGTACGCTATACCAAAAGTACATGACAGAAGAAGCCTTAGAGAAAGCAGCAGAAAGCTATGGCGGACTCACTGGATAAATAAATTTTTATAAATGGAACTCAAATTATTATAGGCTGATATGAAAATATTATTTAAGACTTTTGAATACATTGTGTCTGGAAGTTTTCTTTGCATCGCCTTCGCCATTCTATGTACGAACAACGCTATGGCGCAGGACTCATTGCAGACCAATGTCACCTATGACCTAACAACGGAAGCTGCCGTAGGAACAGGCGACTTTACAGCCTACCAGTTGACTACCAATCGTCATCATGTACTTGCCACCCGTCCTAACACGGCTTATCTGCGCGGTGCGGTCAACGTAGAGCATGCGTTCAGCGAAGACTGGAAACTATCAGGAGCTATCGATGCCATCGGTTCCCTGCATGCCGACCATAAAGCCTACCTGCAGCAGTGTTATGCCAACCTGAGTTGGAAACAGTTCTTTCTGGAGGTGGGTAGCAGGGAACAAGAAATGGTGGTACGTGACAACCAGCTTTCTGTGGGTTCGTTTGTCAATGGTATTAACGCCAAGCCTATTCCACAAATACACATCGGAACTAAAGGCTTTTGGAATGTACCTTTCACAAAAGGCTGGGTACAGATAAACTTCGATTTCGGCTACGGGAAATTCTTGGACAACAGCTATCGCGAGAAACAGTATTTTGACCATCAGGAAGTCAATTACCAATATGCCACAGGAGCCTACTATCACCATAAGCGCCTCTATATCCGAAGCAATCCTGAGAAGCCTATATTCATAACTGTTGGCATTGATCATGTTGCACAGTTTGGCGGTACCAACTACGACTATCGGACGGGAACATTGGTTACCAAGAGCAAGCCAGCCAACTTCAAAGCTTTCTGGAAGGTTATACTACCATTGGGTGACAGTAATTATTTCGAGAACGAGTCGTTGGAAGACTGGGTATATGGCAATCACCTCGGCTTGCTAACTTACCAGATTGGATGGAACATCAACAAGAACCATCAGGTGCAGGCCTATCTGGACAATCCTTTCGAAGATGGTTCTGGTATGCGTAAGGGCAACGGATGGGACGGACTATGGGGATTGCAGTATAGCAACAAAACACCCGGCAGGCAGTATGTGCGCGGTGCTGTCTTTGAATATTTCCAAAGCACCAACCAGTCAGGTCCCTTGCATTGGGACAGTGGTGATTATCCGGAACCTATCCGTAGCCAGATTACCAGTTTGGTGACGGGTAATGACGACTATTACAACCACATGTTCTACAGCACTTATACGCACTATGGCATGACGCCAGGCATCGGTCTGATTACTTCACCTATTTATAATAAAAATGGGTTCAATGAGTTTAGCAATAATCGTGTCAAAGCATGGCATCTGGGTGTCAATGGCGAGTTGACAGACCATCTGTCCTATCTTGTCAAGGGCTCCTATCAGGAAGGATGGGGCACTTATGGTGCTCCTGCACCTCAAAAGCTACATTCTTTTGATGCCCTGTTCCAAGGCAACTATAAGCTAGGACCTTGGCAGTTCTCTGCCGCCTACGCCTTCGATGCCGGCAACATCTATGGTCACAACAATACGTTTAACATTAAAATAGGTTATCATGGCAAGATTCTTTAAATACTTCCTGCTTCTTACCTCATCCATCTTCCTTCTTGCTTCCTGTCAGGAAGGCCGTGAAGCAGGTGACCTGCTTGGACAATGGAAAATGTCTAATAACAACAATCTATATATAGCTTTCTCTGGTTCTTTGGCGGTATGCCGCAACGGCGAAGGAGCCAATGTTTACGGCAATTTCCAGCATACAGGCGACAGTCTATTCATTCAGTGCTACTCAATTTACGAAAGCAAAGGAGACACCATTTTAATAGAAGACCATTTTGGTTTCAAACCCTTCAATAATATCAGGGTAAAAATAGCTGCCTTAGATAATGACCAGCTCGTCATTACCAAAGGCAGCCAAACATGGAGCTTCTACAAATACTGATTTACTTCTTGATGCGGTAGATACGGAACGACATGGCGGGCAGTTGGTCATTGATGACCGACTGTTTCTTGCCTGTCTCGACTGCTACACTACCCTTCTTGGGTGTGATGAGTTCAGGCTGCTGGATACTATTCTCGTCATCCAGGCCCTGATGACTCAGGGTAAGGGTCTGTGCCGTTTCTGTAGCAGCCATATCTTTCAGGTTCAGCGTGATAGGCTGCTCGCTCTTCGATGTATTAACCACCTTGACAATAACCTCATTGGCATTCTTGTCAAAGGCGGCTGAAGCGAAGAGTCCGTTTTGACCTTCCTGGTTGGCTACAGGCTGGGGCTTGCCCTTCTTCGTCTTGGCTGGTGTAGTCAGCGATAGCACATGTGTACCCTTGTTAGTAGCATACATCTGCTGAACATAGTAGCTCACGGTCTTGAACATCTGTGTCTGGTCATACCATATTTGGTCAGGACGCCACTGCCATCCATCGACATGGGCGAAGAGAGGAGCGGGAGTCGTCATGTGAACAATGTCGGCATTGCGCTCAAAGCCCGTCATATGGCCAGCCTCCAAGATAGCAGCCTCATAGTGATTCCACTTCTTACCCTTACCATGACAAGCATACTCACCAGCAAACACCTTCGGACCCTTGCGGTCGTAGGAGTCATAGCGCAGACCATGACTCAGGAACCAAGCCTCATCACGATAATAATGCTCATCGTAGAGATCTACCTTCAGTTCCTTCATACGGGGCTGCAACAGGTCGAAGTCCCATCCCTCAGAGTTAGGACCAGTGGTACCGATAAGCTTCAACGTTGGGTATTTGGCACGCAGGGCATCGCTGAACTTCTTCAGTCGCTCAGTAAATACAGGACCAAAACCGCCATGAGCCTCGTCGTAGTCCCACTGCTCGTTACCGACACCCAGGAACTTTAGGTTAAAAGGAGCAGGGTGTCCCATATCGGCACGTACCTTACCCCACTTCGTAGTTACATCACCATTGGCAAACTCCACGAGGTCGAGAGCGTCTTGGATATAGGAATCCAGGTCATCAAGGGCAACATGTACGCCAGGCTTGGTGGGATCGGGATTCTGGAACTGACAGCTCAGTCCACACGAGATAACGGGCAATGGCTCGGCACCGATGTCCTCAGCCAACTGGAAGAACTCAAAGAAGCCCAGTCCATACGACTGATAGTAGTCTGGATAGTAACGGAAGTCAAAGGTATGTTCCCAGCGGTTCTGATTCAGCGGACGGTTTTCTACGGGACCTACCGAGTTTTTCCACTGATAACGAGTTGCCAGGTCGGTACCCTCCACGATACATCCACCAGGGAAGCGGAAAATGCCCGGATGCAGGTCTTCCAAAGCCTGTGCCAGGTCGCGACGCATACCATTCTCACGGTTCTTATAGGTATTGACAGGGAACAACGACACATGTTCCAGACATACTTTGTTAGCACTGTTCAGGAAGATGCGCAGTTTGGCATGCTTCAGTGTTTTCGTAGCGGTCAGCGTAACAGTGTATTTCTTCCATTCCTTGGAGGTGATATCCAGTTTCTGCTCGGCAAACTCCTGCTGCTCATCCATTGAATTCTCCTGAATCAGCTGGATGCGAATGGCAGAATTACCCTTGGGAGCCTTCGCCCATACTGAGAAGCGGTAGTTCTCACCCTTCTTCACACCAATGCCGAAGTAACCTTCGTTCACCAGACCAGTGCGACGGTCACGATGGCCAGGGGCGCTCAATTCCACATAGTGCGGGCAACGCTCAAAGGGGCCATCATCTTCCACATCGACACGGCCAAAAGCCTGCCAGCCCATCAAGTGCTGAGGGAATTCAAAGGAGCGGTTCTTTACCAGTTCACCATACAATCCGCCGTCAGCAGCATAGTTGATGTCCTCGAAAAAAATACCATACATGGTCGATTGGATGGGAGCACCCAACTTCTTGGTACTTACATCCATCGTCATTTGTGCCATAACGACAAGGGATGTACCCATGACGACAGCCAATGATAATAATCTTTTCTTCATTTTCTTAGGTTTTATAAAGTTATACAAATAATCATATTATTCTTCCCAACGGAAGACAGCCCCATTGCGACGGGCTGGGTCTGCCCCTGTGAAGTCCATAGAATAAGGACTGCCCGTAGTAGGACTCTTGCCAACATATCTGTGGGTACGCATCGACATGAGCATAAACTCACGGTCGAGATAGTCCTGCCACATAAACACTTCTGCTTTCGAGGCATCAGTGGTCAAACGGACATCACCGGCAAGACCGTAGCCAGCACAGAAGACGTAGCGACCATCCTCGCACTGGAGGATAACCTGTCCCTGCCCCTTGTCAATGATGCGAAAACGGGTTAGCTTGGAATTGTCCGTGGCATAGGTGTCATGCAACAGGCCATGCTCCAGAGCAATAGCAGGACGACCTGTGGCAAGATTGATGATACGGAAACTCTTGCCGTAAGGTATGTTGCCCGAACGGTCAGCCTTGGGCTCTACGACAGTGAAATTGTCAAACTCTGCATAGCCACCCTGCTTGCCCTTGTGATTGAAAGCAAAGAGGGCGTGGCGCGAGCCTTGGAAGGTGATGAGCTGATAACTTAAAGGCATCTCACGGCCTATCTGACGATAGTCCTCGCCATTGAGCGAGTATTCATAGTGTGCCTGGTCATGGTCATAGTCACCTACCATGCGCAACCATACTTTTTTGATGATTCCGTCTGTTGCGGCGATACCTAAGGTCACAGTATCGTTGACAGCTTGTTCGAAACAGCGTAGATGCAGGCGAGAGTCATCCTTGGTGACACCAATCCACGAGCAGGGCACATTGATGTTACCCAGTCCGGCAACGTCGCCATCTTTCATACCTTGAACATAGAGTTCGACGGTAGCAACGCTGGTAGGACCAATGACGCGCTGCGTCAACGTGTTGCGAGCCCACATCAGCTGTTCTGCAGGCATCGATTGCAGGCGCAGACGTCCTTTCTTCAGGCTCCACTTGGTGTCATCAGGGTTGTGGTTCCACTGCCATACACGGCCCAGCATCTTGCCGTTGAAGTCCTCTGAGCGCTGATAGGGAGCGAAGGGTGTTGCTTGCTGCTGCGGCACAGCAACAGACTGGATATTTGGCTTGAGCCATGTACGTGGAGCACGCCCCAGATTACCCTCCAGTCCCAACATGGGCCAGCCGTCTTTCCACGTAATCGGTGCCAGTGTCACCGTACGACCTATCGAGTGGAAGTCCATCATCAGCAAGGCCCACCACTGACCGCTCTGGTCTTCGACAATGCCTCCCTGATGAATATTGGTACAAGCGGTAGCATCCTTGTCAACTGCAGGAATACCAAACTGTGTTCCATCTTCACCAATGCGGTACTTCACATCACGAGGCACCTGTGTCAGTGAAGCAGCATGATAACCGAACGTCTCGTCGGCTGTGATGGTAATCGTCTCGTAAGGTCCCCAGATACTCTTGGAACGCGAACAGAGGGTTCGTCCATTAGGTTTATAATCAGTAGAGATAAGGTAGTACATCCCATTAATTTTATACATGTGGTGTCCCTCCCCCACTGCATTACCCTCAGGAATGATGACACGCTCTGTTTCCTCTTTCGGTCCGCTCATGTCAGGTTTCAGTTCTGTGCACTTCACCTCTCCATAGCCATGAATGGCATATATCTTTCCATCGTCGTCGAAGAGCACAGAAAGGTCGTAGATACGACCCTGCATGTTATGATGCTTCCATGGTCCTCGGATATCCTTGGAGGTATAACATTGTAGCCCTTTACCGTTGATATTTGTAAAGACATAAAACTGGCCGTTGGCATAACGGATGGCGGGTGCCCACACACCCTGTCCATAAATCTCTTGATGGTTTTTCAGCGAGAACGCATCATCGTCAAAGTCGAAACGGTCAAAGCAATAGCTGATATTCTCCCAGTTAACCAAATCCTTGGAATGCAGGATGACGAGTCCTGGAACGGCATGCATCGTAGTACCTGCCAGATAGTAATCATCTCCCACACGGAGAATGTCTGGGTCAGAGAACTCGTCATAGAACAACGGATTCGTAAAGGTTCCATTTCCATTATCAGCAGTCCACGACGTCTGAGCACTTGCTGTACTCAAATGAGGAATGAGCAATGAGAAATGAGAAATGAAAATGAGAAATGTGGAAATGATTAAACGTCTCATAACTATCAACTTTCAACTAACACTGGCCATCCGTCAGCCGTCCATTGCATCTTGCGCTGTACCAATATCGCAGCACCTTTATGCTCCACGCTATAACCATGACTGATATAGATGTCCTCACCATTCATGTGGTAGGCAGCACAGTGACCGATGGCTTCAAAAACCTTTTTATCGCCCTCTATCACCGGTGTGCCACCACCTTCGCGCATGTCCTCACCGTTGCGGTCAACATAGGGTCCATCCACCGTCTTGCTACGCCCCACTACTACGCGATAGGTACTCTTGCTGCCCATACAGCAGTAATCCCATGATACAAACAAATAATAATACCCCCCATGCTTCATGATAAACGGAGCCTCAACAGCATTCGTACCCGCATACTTGCTGGTGGGATTAGCCATGCGGTTATTATTTTGGGGAGAATAACGACGCGCTATTGTACGAGGTGTTTCTCCTTTGGCAATATGCATTGTCGTGTCCAGTTTAGCCAATTGTATGCCATCCCAGAACGAGCCCCACACGAGCCAAGGTTCATCGTTCTCGTCAATCACGAGATTGGGGTCAATGGCATTCCAATTGTCTCGTTTGGCTTTTGAAGTTACGATACAGCCCTCATCTTTCCATATAGGGAACGCGAGTGAAGGCTTACTGAGCAGACCGATAGCCGATCCGTTCTTACCAAAGGTCGAGCAACTGTAGGCAAGCCACCAGCGCCCATGCCATTTGATGACATCAGGAGCCCACACATGATGAGTAAAACCGGGAACGGAATCGCGAGTCCACTCCGGTATTACCGTCATTACCGGTTCAGGCAATACCGTCCATGTCTTCAGGTCCTTGGATGTCATCTGCTGGATGCCCATACCTGTACTATATATATAATAGGTACTGTCCTCCCAAGCCATTACGGGGTCGTGCACCATCGGGGTCTGTGTCTTGAAAGCAGCAAACGGACGCCGCTGTCTCTGTGCCGTCAACACGACACAGAGACTCACCAGCGTCAAACATACAATTAACCGTTTCATGGTCTTGATGTTATCCTGAATATATTTAGTGAATAAGCAGGTAATTCCACTTCTATGCGATTCTCTTTGGGAGAGAGTTCGTGATTGGTGGGATAGATGAGTGTAGGCTGCTGGAGCGTATTTTCGTCCATGCCATCATTAGCACAAAGGCGCACCAGACGGGCACCCTTCACGGCAAAATTGCTGACATCCAGACGAGCCGTTGTAGCCGCTGCCTGGGTGTTGACCACCTTGACAATAAGTTCGCCAGCAGGCTCATCGATAGTAGCACTGGAGAACACACCAGGCAGGACATCGCCCTTCAACACCGTGTCGAACACCAAGTCCTTATCAAGCCAGCACTTCAGGGTGTCACCAGCCATCTGCAACGTCACGTCATACCAGCGGCCAGCCTCAATCTTGCCGGGTTTAGTCTCTATCTGGCTTTTGCCACCGCCACTGATTCGTTCAATGCCATGCTGCGTATTGCCCCAACCGCCGAAGTTAATCCAACAGTAATGATTGGCATCAGTGTAGTTGAACACTACCATGAACCCTTCGTCACCACTATCTTTGCGAGCACGGAACTTAGCCGTATAGTGGTCGCCCACCTTGGCTTTGCACATTGCCACACAGTGCTCCTTGGTGCTGGTCTGCGACACATGACCTTCAGGAGCCAGACTCCAGTCGCCGCTGATAAATTCAGGCTGACCGGATTTGGGCAGTGGACTGGGATGTGTAAACGACGCCTTAGTGCCCCAGGTAGCAAAACCGATGCGGCTCTCCTTCGGTGTCACCTGAGTCTTTGGCAGCACTCTATACGGATTGTGCTGCTCAACCTTCACCACCTGCGTTCCAAGATGCTGTGGCATCAGCTGCTGCACGTAGTACGACGGAGTGCCCATGACACGGTTGCTGTTGAAGCGAATCATGTCTGGACGCCACTTGGCATCGTTCTCGTTGACAAAGATGGGAGCATAAGAGTTCATGGGCACCATGTCCGAATTGTTCTCCATGCCCATCATATAGACAGCCTCACCTAGTGCAGCGTTCATATTACCTAAGTTGCCAAAGCCCGAGGTGACGGCATACTCGCCGACATAAATCTTCGGACCACGGCGGTCGTAGGCATCATACTTGCGGAAAGCCTCGGCAAACCACGCCGGATTACGGTAGTAGTGCTCGTCCAACAGGTCGACAGGCACCTGGCTCTCCCACTTGGGATTGTCGTCACCCCACGCCACCACGTTACCAATGAGGTTCATCTTGGGATATTTTTCCAAGATAGCCTTGCGGAACAAGTCATAGCGGTCATAGTAGTGGTCGCTCTGCTGTTCGGGATTAGGTTGGTTGTTCTCGTTGCCTATTTCCAGATACTCAATATTGAAAGGTGCCGGGTGTCCGTTCTTGGCACGCAGGGCACCATACTTCGTCGTAACGTCACCATTGGCATACTCCAAGGCTGCCAGACACTCGTCAATCCACGGCTGGATGCTGTCCAACGGTGTCAGTCCACCGTGCCACAAACCTACATTTACCACATAGAGCGGCTTGGCCCCCAAGTCCTCTGCCATCTGCAGATATTCATGGAAACCGATACCGTCGGTGGTGCGATAGCCCCAGTTGACATTCCAGTGTCCTGGACGCTCTTCAATGGGACCAATGGTACGCTCCCAACGGAACGCATTGTCTGGCGACACCTGTCCCTCGACAAAGCATCCACCAGGGAAACGCATGAACTTCGGATGCATCTCGTAGAGCATCTGTGCCAAGTCTGGACGCAGTCCATTCTCGCGGTTCTTAAAGGTCGGCGGGAACAGCGACACGACATCCAAGTCTATCACCCCCTTGCCGTCCAACACCAAGGCAAACTGCGCTTTCGGGTCATTAGCCGTAGCCTGCAGCGTAGCCGTGTACTTGCGCCACTGCTTGTCGACAGCGAAACCTTCAATAGTCGTTTCGGCATATAACTTCAATCCGTCCTTACTGCACAAAGTAGCCTTGATGACGCCCTTGTAGGAGCCTTTGGCCCAGAAACTCAACCGATAGGTACGGCCCTGTACGGCATTGATACCCCAGTAGCCCTCGTTGACCAGACAGACAGGCTTTTGCGGTGTCGCTGCAACCGACAACTCCAAGGCGTGACCCTGTGCATCGTTCAACAACTTTACCTTTTTGCCGGCCTTGATGAGTGTAGCCTTCAGTTGCGACGGAGCCTCTGCATAGACAGACCATGCCTCCATGGTGGCAGGCTTGCCATATCCCTCGCCGTCCTCAAAAGAACGGTTGCGAATCAGTTCGGCATAGATGCCGCCGTCGGCAGCGTGGTTGATATCCTCAAAGAAGATGCCATAATGTGTCGGGCTGATCTTAGGTCCACGCTGACCGGCATCAACACGGATTGTAATCTGTGCACTGGCGCTCATCACCGCCAGTGCACAGACAAAAGCCTGTAATCGCTTCATAGCTAACAGTTGTTATTCTCCTACCTTATATCCCCAGATGGTAACACCAGTCTGACTATCCAAAGCCGTAAAGCTTGGTGCCTTCGTATCTGTTGGCTCCAGGGTCTGAGGTACCATTACACCCTTATAGTCCGAACCCAGATTAATGGTGATATACGATGTACCGGCGTTTATCTTCCAAGTACCTTTGGCATCACCTGTGATGGTGCCATCGGCATTCAGCTTGATGTCAACAGGAACGGCATATTCCATCTTAGTCTGATCCAGTCCATAGCGGTGAGCCAGCAGTTTATAGTTGCCGGGGATGTCAGCCGTAGCCACCTTCTGAGCAGCAGCAATACCTGCACTCTTTACGCCCTCACCTGTATATTCAAACGGTGCTGCTACCAACCAGCCTTCCTCGTTCTGATAGACCTGGTGAACACGTACCTGATGACCCTCACCCCAATTCTGGAAACGAGTATGGTAAACCAGATAGGTGCGTCCGTCCGGAGCAGCAATGATACTGTTGTGACCCTGAGCACGCTCGCCGGAAGCAGCCTCAGCACCACCCGTCAGCAGATTGCCCCACATAGAGTATGCACCGAAGATATTCACACCACGGTTACCATCATTTTCCGTAGGACCGAAGTTCAGTTGATAAGTATCATAGACTGCGGAACTACCCTTGCTGTCAACGTATGGTCCATCAGGATTCAGTGAACGGAACACACGCATCTGGTAGCCACCAGCAGCTTCCAAACCGCCATAGGTCATAAACAAGAAGTAGTAACCACCAATATACTCGATATAAGAAGCCTCACCCGACACATAATGCCCACCGGCTATTTTCTTACCAAAATATGGATCGGAGGTCTCACTCTCTGCATAAGTGACATCATAGTCACGCAGACCAGTCTCCTCATCGAGTTCCAGCATAAAGATACCACCGCTCCATGAACCATATGACATCCATAGTTTACCAGCCTCGTCATAGAATACACAGGGATCGATAGCATTAGGCCAGTGATTACCATAGTTATCACTTGGAGCATAGCGACTAGGCAGTGAAGCCTGCTCACCCAGAACAATCTCCAAATCGGTAGATTTATAAGAATCACCATCTCTAAATCCGCTCATAACGATAGGAGACTGATAACGATAAGGACCTGTAATATTGTCAGCAGTCAGCATGATGATGCTAGAATACCATCCGTCACCATTGATGCTAAGATACATACACCACTTACCCATTTTCTTGTTATAGATGACATCAGGAGCCCACATGTTACCATTGACATCGTATGAAGCACTACCGCGTTGAGACCAAGCAAGAGCGTTGAAGTTCAGGTTGTACTCTACTCCACCCTTCTTTACCTTAGTAACCTGAGGAGTAGTAAACGCATCAACATTATCAGCATTCGTGCTGGTTGCGGTAGCCCAAGGAGCTGTAAATGCCTCCCAAGACATCATATTGTTACACTTAGCGGCAGCTCGGTGCGAACCGAAGATATAATAGGTGCTAGTTGTTGGATCCCAAACTACACTTGGATCATGAACACTGACACGCTTCAATGCTGATGGCCCCTCTGTCTGAGGATCGTCTTCAGTAGATTCTGAAGATGAAGTTGTAAAAGATACTTCATCAGAATAAACTACGTCATAACTTGTCTGAACAAAACCACGAACGTAGTAGGTAGTGCTCTTTGCAAGACCGCCAATGGTCAGAACCATGTCCTTACTGGTAGAATATACTTTATCATCACTAATAGTAGGATTAGGTGAAGTTGAGTAACATACACCACGATGAATGATGTGCGAACCAGTAGCCGTCAAAGACACAATAGCAGAGCTACCAGAAATAGAAGACACAGTGGGGGAAGTAACCATCAGAGGATGGTTTACCTCGTTGATGTCGTCCTTACAGGCTGTTGCCATCGTAACGATGGCTAACAGCACTAATAGTTTAGATATATATTTCATAATACGATTCATTTAAATGATTATTCAAATACCAAGTGAGCACCTTCACAGGTGAAACGGAAGTAGAGATTGTCAGGATCAATGGTATTGATACCTAAGTAGTCCTGAGTGTAGTCTTTTCCATCAGTACCATGCATCACGATCTTGATATCTGCTGTACCATCACCATTATTCACGATCTTAGCAGAGACCTTGGCACCATTCATAGCACTACGCCAGGCTGCCCATGCAGCATCGTCAGCGCCAAAGCCACCAATCTTCTGGAAGTTAGCATTACCGTCAATACCGGCACCCCAGCCCCAGCAGTCGGCACGTACTACACCATACTCAGTATTATCAGCCTTATTCAGAATGATAACAAAGTTCTTGAAGTTGGCATCACCAGCAGTGTAGTTGATGAAGTTGACGGTACATCCAGTATGAGCAGGTACTTGCACATTGGGGGTGAATACCGACCACCATGGAGTAGTATTATCCGTAGCACCGATTGCATTGTCAAATACAAGGTGAGCACCCTCACAGGTAAAGCGGAAGTAGAAATTGTCAGGATCAATGGTATTGATACCCTTATACTCCTGAACATAGTCCTTATTGTCAGTACCATGCATCATAATCTTGATATCTGCAGTACCATCACCATTGTTGGTAACATAAGCAGTACACTTAGCACCATTCATAGCACTACGCCAGGCAGCCCATGCATCGTCGTCAGCGCCAAAGCCACCAATCTTCTCGAAGTTAGCATTACCATCAATACCGGCACCCCAGCCCCAGCAGTCGGCACGTACTACACCGTACTCGGTATTATCAATCTTATTCAGAATAATCAGATAATTCTTAAAGTTGGCATCTCCAGCAGTGTAGTTGGTGAAGTTCACCACCTTTGTTTCCTTTGGTTCTACCTTAATATTATCGGTAAATGCTGTCCACCAAGGAGTCGTATTGTCCTCAAGACCAATCATCAGCGGAGTGGGAACAACTACAGTCTGTGTAAATGCAGAGAGTTCCTTCACAACGCTGAACGTCTTACTTGCCATAATTGCCTTGTCGGCATTTAAGCCTTTGAAGGTCTTGTTATAGAGTACAATAAGTGTCTTTTGTCCAAGGTCTTCCATATTAGGAATAGCCTCGAATTGGAGATCTTTAGCTGTTACAGTTGCCGTAACACCTTCCTCGAAGGTCACTAATGCCGTAACATTGGCCATTGCCTCTTCAAGGGTCTGACCAACCAGAACCTCGCTGGGAACGCCATTCAACTCCATAGAAAGAGGTTGCTTGTCATTAGCAGAAGTGCGTCCACCGATAGGATCGATATTGGTTGAAATGAAGCTAACCAAAGAACCCTCAATACCAATTCGGCAAGCTAAGGGCATATCAGCCCCTGTTGAGGGGAACGAAGTAGTCTGAGTATAAGTCTTTGTCAAAACTCCATTTGTCATCTTGATAAAGAGACCACCATCAGTACGATCAACTGTCAGTGTAATTGTACCGTTCATTTTCTGTGAATTAGCATCAACATCATCATCTCCTGAAGAGCTGACAAAGTTACCGCCGACAAGACTACGGTCAATTTCTGTACCTGTTGTATTCCACTCTGAGTTCTTACCTGGATCATTGTCATAACGAATCACACCATATTCATCTCCAAGTTCTCCCGTTTCTGCATTAGTGCATGCATTTAGAACAACATAGAAATTTTTAAAATACTTATTATCAGGATTGACAGTCAGTTTAAATTGGGCCTGCCACTTTGCACCAGCTGGTACGACATAAGTCTTACCTAATGTCCAGAAACCAGAGGACAAATCTTCCTTTCCGATGTTATACACATCTTCCATCTGGCCAACGAGCTCTTCCTGCTCCTCCTCTTCTTCTTCGCCGCCCATTTCTGAGAGCCAGTCTGGGGCATTTATCTTGTAAAGATCAGCACCTTCACAACTTGCCAACGTCATGATGCCAAGTGTTGCAACAAAAAGAGCTGAAACAAATTTATTGAGATATTTCATAATCTTTATCTATTAAAGGTTTTATTGTTATTTGCTCAAATCAACTACAGGATGAACAGTCCAACCATTCTTGGTAAAGTACACAGAGTTGTCTAAATCTTTATTTGCAGAGTTACCCACGAGGCTAGAGTTCTTATTCAGATCGCCCTGATAAATGGGGAAATACTCATGACCCTTCTGGTATTTGTCGAAAGTACTCTCAACGCCAGAAGTACCATAAATAATCTTTTCCTTCACATCAGCAGCGAGCTTATAAGCACCATGTTCTTTCAACTGCTGCAGGCGGTTGGCATCATGGAAGAAGCCCCAACGGATAAGGTCGTAGCAGCGACCTGCCTCACAACCGAACTCCTTGGGACGCTCGACATTGGCAATCTGCTCGAACAATTTGTCGGCAGAATTGAAATCAGAGAGTTTCAAATCATTCAGGTTAGCACGACGACGTACCAGATTAATCCAGTCAATAGCCTGCTGGGTAGGACCATTTACCTCGTTTTCGCACTCAGCAGCACGCAGCAATACGTCAGCATAGCGCATGATACGAAGATTAATACCACACTTCAGACCCGTAACCACTGAAGAATAAAGACCTGTTCGGAAATTGGTGTATTTGGCAACGGGCAGACCACCATTAACTGTGTTAACAACAACAGGGGCATCATCAGACATCTTTGCTGTGTAGCACATATTTCCCAGACCGTCTGAATAGTTTTCCCAGTCAGTTTCATAAGTACCAATGGTCCAATACAGACGAGGATCGAGTTTTCCGTCCAGGGTTTTCTCACCATCCTTGAAGAGGTGATAGAGCCAAGGAGCTGCTGCCAAGTCCTGCCAACTACCTGTACTTGCAGGTGCGAAATTGGCCTCCAAGGCATGTCCCTGAGAAGCATTCTTACTAATGTTCACAGGTGTCCACTCATCATCTGAGCCCTGAGTGCCATAGTCGAGGAACTGTACCTCGTAAAGGCTCTCGGCATTGTTCTCGTAGGCACTGCCCTCGCGGAAATTGTCACCATAGTTCTTCATCAGCTCATAGTGACCATAGGTGCCTCCGATAATCTCCTTTAGCACGGCGAGAGCCTGGCTGTACTTGTGGCGCTGCATCAGAGCACGGGCATAGTAACCGGCAGCAGCACCGCTGGTGGCACGACCTTTGGCCCACTCACCACCTGCATCGCGGGTAGGCAGCAGAGTCATGGCCTCAGAGAAGTCCTTCTCGACCTGATCGAGCACTCTGTCATACTGCACATTAGGATCTGACTCACCATCCTCGTGATTGGCTGCATAAAGTCCTTCGAGAGAAGAGTATGAGTTGTAGTCCAAGATGATGGCAGGATTCTGATAGAAATTAGAAAGATTGTAATATGCCAGACCACGGATGAAGAGGGCCTGTCCCTTGATGCGCTTCATGGTCTCAGAGAGCACATTGTCATCTTCGCCACATTTGGTGATTACGAAATTAGCAATGTTAATAACATAGTACCAGTCGCGCCAAATCCATGCAACATCAGCATTGTCAATAGAAACATTCAGGTTGTCAGCAGATATATGATTCCATGACTGTGCTACGTTCCATACCTCGTCACCACGACAGCACTCCAAAGTATAACCTACACGGGCGTAAGTACCCTCCATACGGGTATGATGATAACAGGCAATGACCGCGTCCTCCAAGTCTTGGGTAGTATTGCCGAAAGTACTTGTAGTCGGATCGTTGGGGTTAATCAGTTCCAACTTGTCGTTGCACGATGTCAACATACCGATACCCAACATCAGGGCAAGTGATAATTTATATAATTTCATAGTCAACTTCAATTATTCAATTTTTAAATCTTTCAATTCTTTAGAATGAGAAGAGCACACCAGCCATGAAGCTACGGGCACTAGGATATGAGCACCAGTTGAAACCTGGAGTGAATGTGCCACCAGCATAGTCCACATTATAACCTTTATATTTTGTAAAGGTATGGAGATTCTGGGCAGAAACGTATGCACGTACGCCAGAGACTACACCCTTAAACCACTTGTCTGGGAAATTGTAGCCCAATTCAATGTTGGCAATCTTCCAATATGCAGCATTCTGAATCATACGATCGCTGAAGTAGTCGTTCCAAGCCTCACCATTAGCAACTATATAAGTACGAGGAACACCTGAGATATAGGTCAGGCCATCCTCAGAATAACGGTTGGCATCACCAACGGAAACACTCTTATTAGCCCAACCGTAGCTGGAGTTCAGACTGTTATAGATGCCATCGGAAACATGATAGTTCAAGGCACCAAAGGTTGAGATGCTCAAATCAAAATTCTTGTACTCCAAATGAGCACTGATACCAAAATTCACCTTAGGCAGACCACTGCCGAGAACGACGCGGTCTGAACCATTGATAATTCCATCGTTGTTCACGTCTTTGTAGAGACAGTCACCAATCTGTGCTCCTGTCTGAGTGACATGATTGCCTAAATCGTTGGTATGGTCGTCCAAATCGGCCTGTGTACGAGCAATACCCTCATAGACATAGCCATAGAACTGACCTACCTCCTGACCTACGAAGGTAGCATAGTCACCAGTGATATATGACTCCTCACCGAAACCAAGTTTGGTTACCTTGTTTTTCAGAGTGCTCAAGTTGGCTGATACCTGCCACTTCAGCGCGTGGTCGCGGTTACGATAGGTTGCAGAGAACTCGAAACCGCTGTTCTCCATAGAGGCAGCATTCATGGTCACTGACTCGTTTCTTACACCAGCGTTGGCAGGAACGGGAACAGAGTACAACAGGTCTGTCGATTTGTTTTTATACCACTCGGCAGTGAACTCCAAGCGATTGTTGAATAAAGCCAAGTCGATACCGACATTGGTCGTTGACTTCTTTTCCCAAGCAAGCTGATCGTTCACATAGTCTTCAATAGACGAACCATAAACAACATTATTGCCAAAGCTATAGCTCATATAGCCAGGACGATATACTGACTGATAAGCATACTCACCGATATTCTCGTTACCAAGTTCACCATAGCTAGCGCGAACCTTGAACATGTTGACGATGTTACGGTCGATGGGGAAGAACTTTTCCTTATCGAAACGCCAACCTACAGAAACTGACGGAAAGGTACCCCAGCGGATGTCCTTTGTAAGACGTGAGCTACCATCACGTCGAATAACAAATGAGAGCAGATACTTACCATCGTAATCATAGTTCAGACGACCAATGAAAGACGTCAGGGCATGTTTATATTCATACGATTCTGATTCACGCGTCTCGGCCTTCTGGGGATGGAGATAGTAGGGCTCTGTCAGGTTGATACCCCAAGCATTCAAAAGATGGGTATTCTCCTCCTCGTAGGTGATACCGCCTAAGAGATTGATATGGTGCAATCCGAAGTTACCATCCCATGTCAGCGTATTCTCAACCAGGAAGTCTGAATAGGTACGCTTGTTCTCTGTCAAACGCTCGTTGCTCTTGTCCAGATATACACGATTGCTCTGAATCCAGGCAGCAACCCATGTCTTATCCTGAGCATTGGTCTTACTGTATGAGAGATTGAGTTTGTAGTTCAGTTTATGACTCTTGGTATCCAAACCAATCATTTTCAAGAGGTTCACATCAGCAGAACCTGTAGCAACCACACGATCAACAATAGTGTTACGTGTCAGCATGTTGTTGACCAGCAAGGGGTTAGAAGCGGAGATGTCGCCATGAATATCATTATAATAAACACCATAACCATAGGCATCATAATTATAATTCTTGGCAGCAGGCACCAAATCATCCAAATACCATGTACTTTCATCGTATGCCTTGATAGTAGGCTGCATCAGCAGTGTACCACGCAGCACGTTGGTTACGTCGCCATAGAGGCCTTGTACATACTCATTGGCATTGGAAAGACCCATACCGTCCTGATTAGAGTGAGAATAAACGACACTGGTGTTGAACTGGATGAACTTAGTCTCCATCATGTTATTCACACGAGCAGTAAAACGCTTATAGTTAGGACCAGCACCTTCCAATGTACCTTTCTGCTGGAAATAGTCGAGACCTACATTATAAGTATTGTGTGCACCGCCACCACTCAGATTAACATTGTGGTTCTGACGTGTACCGGTCTTAAACACTTCCTTAAACCAATCAGTATTGGTGGCATCCATGAACTGATATTTGCCTGTGGCTGGATTAAGACTATAGCCACTGGGCAGGGGCGTATTGGAATTGGCAGCTGCTTGACCAAGATAGTTGCTATACTGGTCGGCATTCATAATGTCATAAGTACTGCTTGGAATCCAGTCAACACCAAAATATCCTTTATAGTCCACCTTTAAGGGCTGATCTTTCTTACCGCTCTTGGTCGTAATAATTACCACACCGTTGGCTGCACGAGAACCGTAGATAGCACCTGCAGATGCATCCTTCAACACTTGAATGGTTTCAATGTCGTTTGGAGAGAAGTCACGGATGGTTGTACCCATAGGTACACCGTCAATAACATACAAAGGCGCAGTACTTCCGAACGAACCGACACCACGGATACGTACTGATGGATCGGCACCAGGCTGACCGTCAGAAGTAATCTGCACACCGGCAACTTTACCTTCCAGCATCGTAGAGATGTTAGAGTTAGATACTCGCTTCAGTTCATCGGCATTTACGATTGACACCGAACCGGTCAGGTCGGCCTTTTTCTGCGTACCGTAACCCACAACGACTACTTGATCGAGCAGATGGGAATCGGACTCCAGCTGGATGGCATCCAAAATGGCACGATTGCGCACAGCCACCTCGCGGTCCTTGTAGCCCACATAACTAATCACCAGTGTTGCATTGCCTGCAGCACTAATCTCAAAGTTACCGTCAAAATCAGTAACAACACCCGACTGGACACCTTTAACCCTAACAGTGGCACCAATCAGCGGTTCACCGTCCTGGTCAACAACCTGTCCCTTCACTTTTATGGTCTGTTGGGTCACCGTTGCGTTTACCGGCAGAGGGCAGACAGTAAGTCCTCCCGTCAGTCCCAACACGAGCATAACAGAGAATAAAGTTTGTTTTCTCATTGTTATTTGTTTTAAAGTTAGAAAATAATTAATAGTAATAATATGGCCGCAAAGATAGTTGTTTCGACAATTCGATGGGTGGACAAAATAACAAATAAAGTGGACAAAACACTGTTTTATCCACTGTTTACATAATTTATCTGCTATTTTATATTTATTTATCCACCAAAACGTCCTCTCCCGTGTAAGAACTTGGACTATTGCCATAACGACGGGTAAAACAACGTGTGAAATACTTAGGGTCATTAAAACCAACTCGATATGCTATCTCAGTAATATTCCGATTGCCTTGGTTTTCCAAAATCATTTTCTTGGCAACAGACAGACGATAATTTCTAATAAACTGTCCTGTGCTTTGTCCTGTTTCCGCATTCAAACGCTTAGAAAGGAGCGTACGACTTACCCCTAAAGCCTCTGCTAGTTCAGCAATGCCAAACTCGCTGTTCATGTAGTTCTGTTCCATCACCTCCGTGGCACGCTCCATAAACGATTTTTTGGTACGCAGAACCTCCTGCTTATCCGCTTCCACCGTGCGACGATAGCTTTTCTGGAGGCGTTCATGATTGTCCAGGATGTTCTGAATACGGGATTGCAACTGTTCCGGATTATCAGACTCATCCAATACACGTCGGATGGGCTTTAACAGTTTCTCGGCTTCCTGTTGACGCAACTTATCTATCCGCTGACGATAAATCCATATAGCCACTCCAGCCAGCAGCAGCAACAGCAAAAGGACAAACCACCAACTCTTCCAGAAATAGGGAGCCACCACAACTTGAATACTGATAATGCTTTTTTCGGCATCAATACCATCTGTATATTCCACCTCAAAGGTATATTTCCCAGGCTTTAGGGTCGTATAGCGTACCGAATTATCTGTAGGAACCAACACTGTCCACTCGTCGTCAAACCCTTTCAAGCGATAGCTGTAACGTCCTTGCGACTCGCCTCCGTAGGTCAACGTTGAGAAACTAATGGAGAACGACTTATTCGACTCATGAAGATTGATGCATGAAGCCTGAGAGATGTCGGCATCCAAGATATCACTATTGGCTGCCGTTACTTCCTGGTTATCCACCAACAGACGGGTAAAGGTCAGATGATTGGGATACCGGATATCGGTATTCTCCCCTTTTATCTCAGTCAGCCCCTCCAAACTACCCAAATAAATCGTACCGTCAGTCCCTTTCACTGCGGAGTTCCAATAAAAGCGCTGACATGGAATTCCATCACGTTGACTGTAATTATTAAAGGTACGTGTACGAGGGTTATACACCGACAGACCATTATCAGTGGTTATCCAGAGCCTTCCTTGCTCGTCTTCCACTATTCCCTTCACAGCGTTATTGACCAAGCCGTCGTCCGTCGTTAATACTTCAAAAGTCCATTTCCCATCGCCAGAAACCACCCTCTTGTACAAGCCATAACCATTAGAGCCTAACCACATGGTTCCATCGTTAGCTTCACAGAAGCAGCATATTTTATCAACAACCGGAGACTCGGGATTATTGAGTTTATTACGGAAAAGGCGATGAGAGAGTGTCGGAGTTTTCAAGGTGACCACAAAAGTTCCTAAGAGACAGCCTATCCACAAGTTGCCATCCCGGTCTATATGACTACCGATACAACCACGGATGGTACGATTTCCCTTAAAAGGATCTTTCAGCACGCCTGTCTTCAGGTCATAATAGAACACGCCATCGTTACTTCCTATCCACAATGCATCGTGATACTTGTCGTAGGCCAACGATCCTATATAATTAGTCAGCGGAGTCATGTTTTCCGGCATCGTCACATGATGTACCTGGTCATGGGCCGACAAAGAGATATAGTTAAGGCCTGCACCCCAAGTACCAATCCACAACCTGCCATGAACATCGGGCTCCAACACTGACACAGAATTATGCATAAGTCCCAAGTCAAACATCGACCAATGTGCAAACTCATCACTTCTATCCTTCTTTCGGTTCAGACCACCTTCCACAGTGCCAGCCCATAAGGAGCCGTCGGAGCCTGCATACATGGCATTCACAGGTCCACGCGACAGGGATGATTTCTTATCTGACTGATGAACGTAATGTTGCAGCATCAGCGGTTTAGGAGAAAGCTTCACCACACCTGCTGTTTCTGTGCCTATCCATATCTGCCCCTCACGAACCAACAGGCTATGAACAAAATCACTAGGCATAGGCTCACCGGCTGTAGAAGTATTCCAGTGTTCAAAGACCCCGCGTTGTTCGTCAAAAACATCCATACCACGAAGTGTTCCCACCAACAGGCGTCCATCGGGAGCAATTGCTAAAGAAGAAGCATGATCATGCGACAAGCTGTATGAATCGCCAGTATGTCGGTAAGCCGTGAGTTTATTCTGTTTCAGATTATAGGCATAAAGCCCGAGATTGGTTGCAATCCAAACCGTCCAATCCCGTTTCAGCAGGTCCGTAATATACAGCCCGCGTAACTGTTGCATAGCCGGAGCCGTATTCTTTTTTATAAGTTTATCTCCTGCCTCTACAAGTCGATAGAGTCCATTCTCGATATTGATCCACACCGTTCCATTATGCTCTATATCACAGATGGTTATATCCGGAGTATCGCCATAGTACCGGCAACGGCTGATATGAGCCACACGACCGTTCTCATCGAAAGAATAACGGAATACGCTGTCACGAGTCACTTGCCAAAGGGCACCCTTCGAGTCGCAATAGACCTTTACAGACTGCTGGCGGAGCCTGTTCCCTATATGACTGTTACCATAAGTAGGTGTCACACGACTCATCGTGCGCATATCCACCACTACCGTTCCCTCGTCGAAAGCGACCCATAGCCGGTGATGTCCATCCTCTGCAAAGCCCTTGCTGGAATTACTGACCATCAAGTCTTTTGCCTCCAAGCGAGTAAACGAATAGCCGTCATATCTCACGACACCACCGCCATAGGTTGAAATCCACATAAAACCCTGGCTATCAGCAAATACCTGATTTACATTATTATGAGGAAGTCCCGTGCTAAGATCCAGACACGTCATATTATATTGGTCGGTCAGCACATTCTGTGCTACCGATGTACCCACCCAGAAGGTAAGTATATAATATAAGAATAAGAACTTCTTGCTCATCCATGCAAAGTTACGAAATAATTATGAATTACACATGATTAATTGTGTTTTTTTTAAGACATTCCCAAATCTTTACGCTATTTTAGGGAAATTCCCCTCTCTGTTTAGGGAAAATCCTTTGCATAGCCCTTGTTTTCTTCCTAATTTTGCCGATGAAAATAAATAAACAGTCGAACATATTAAATAATAAAACAATATGAAGAAGATGATGATAGCCCTGGTAGTAATGCTGACAATGGCAGCAACGGGCAAGGCAATGAGTTACGAACAGGCTCGCAACGAGGCCCTGTTCCTGACGGACAAGATGGCTTACGAGCTGAATCTGACTGATGAGCAGTACGAGGCTGCCTATGAGATTAACCTCGACTACTTGATGGGAGTAACGAGTTATGACGATGTATATGGAAACTATTGGGAGCGCCGTAATCTGGACATGAGCTATATTTTGCTCGACTGGCAATGGCGTACCTTTTGTGCAGCCACCTATTTCTATCGTCCACTCTATTGGAGTGACGGGTTCTGGCATTTTGGCATCTATGCCCGCTATCCACACCGTGACTACTTCTACTTCGGACGTCCCGTGTTCTATGCCAGCTATCGTGGTGGACATGCTTGGCATGTGGTAGGCGGACGAGGCTACTACTATGGTCGCCGCGAGCATTTCCGCCCTGTAGGCCGTTCACATTTCGGCATGCTGGACCGCTGGAACCGTGGTGATTTCCGTCATCATCACAGACAGATTGGACATAGCAGGAATGGTTTCTCAGGAGGAATGCGCCACAGTTCTACCCGTACCACGGTGAATCGCCAGCATGGGTCTTTCCATCATGGATCTTCACATAGCGGAGGCGGATCCTTTGACAACAACAGAGGAAGGGGCTATACTGGCGGAGGCTCATTCAGCAATGGCGGTGGCAGAAGCCATACTGGTGGTGGCTCATTCGGAAATGGTGGTGGAAGAAGCCACACTGGTGGAGGCTCATTCGGAAGTGGCAGTAGTAGAAGTCAAACCGGCGGAGGCTCATTCGGCGCTGGCAGTAGCAGAAGCTACGGTGGTGGAGGTTCCTTTGGAGCCGGAAGTCACCGGAGCGGAGGCCAGGGCGGCAGCCACAGCGGAGGAGGCGGTAGTTTCAGCAGAGGCCGTTAAGATGCGCACCTCAGCGTTCATCATCCGCTGTACTTCACGCATTGGGCAACGGGCATAGACTGCCAAGATAGCTTTATTCATAATTCCATGACCTACGGCCACCACCCTTTTCCCGGGGTAGGTGGCCAGTATATATAATAAGAACGCACGTGCACGAAACAACAGAGCCTCTTCGCTTTCAATATCGTCGGGCCAAACTCTTCCTTTCAAGTCAGGAATAAAACATCCCGTAAACGAGCCCCAGTCGCGTTCTCGCAACAAAGGAGTGGTCGTTACCGACAGACCATGCTGTGCAGCAATATACTCTGCTGTCTGAATGGCACGATGCAAATCGCTGGCCACCACAGCATCCACCTGTTCTTCAGCTAACCGTTCTGCCACCTGACGAGCCTGTTCCCTTCCTTTTTCGTTCAGTTCGCCTTGTGTCTGTCCTTGCATGATTTGGCGAGCATTGTCAACAGTCTCACCATGTCTTACTAAGAAAATTGTTGTCATTTCGATGCAAAGTTACGAAATAAGTGAGAGAATTATAAGAAAAAACCATTTTTCTTTTTAATTCCGAGCAAAAAGTAACTTCGGTGAAACCAAAGTTACAATATTTTTCGTAACTTTGCATCGAAAACATAAAGAAAACCATTATGAAGATTTTTCAGAGTTCCATTTTCCGTGCTATATGTGCCATCGTGGTTGGTGTATTGTTGATTAAATATCCAGAAGATGGTGTAACCTGGCTGACCGTAGCCATCGGTGTTCTTTTCCTGTTGTCTGGTATTATTGCTGTGATAGCATATTTAAATGCCCGGAAACACGCCAGCGAATATACGATTACCGATCAGGAAGGACGAATTTTTTCCAACACACAGCCTACCTTCCCTATCGTAGGAGCAGGCAGCATCATTCTGGGATTGACACTGGCCTTAACCCCCGGCGTCTTCATTCATGGCTTGATGTATATTCTGGGAGCCATCATGATATTAGGAGGCCTGAACCAGCTGATGGCATTGATTTCCGCCCGCAGACTGGGTGAGGTACCCTATACCTACTGGATAGCCCCGTCGTTAGTGCTGATAACCGGACTATTTGTCGTGTTGAAGCCAATGGACAGTGCAGGACTTCCTCTGCTCATCTTAGGATGGTGTTCACTGGTTTACGGCATCACGGAAGTCATCAACTCACTCAAAATCCATAATCTCCACAAAAAAGCAGACCGCCAACGTGAGGAATTAGAACGTCAGCGGTCTGAAGAAGAGTCGAAAGTGGCAGAGGAAATCAGCTCTGAGATCAACAAGAAGCCAGAAAACAACACCCCTTCCGAAGAAGAAGACTATCCTGACTTCGTTGGATAAACTAGCTATACATTGGTAACGATTCCCTCGATAAAGGTCTTGAGAATATGGATTCCCGTTTTGTTCTCATGCCCCCAGGGGATGATTAAATCGGCAAATTTCTTAGTAGGTTCAATAAACTGCTCGTGCATGGGCTTGAGCACTTTCTCGTAGCGGTCGAGCACCATCTCTACCGTACGTCCACGTTCCACGACATCACGACGGATGTTTCGGATGAGTCTCACATCGTCATCAGTATCCACGAATATCTTCAAATCCATCATGTCGCGCAATTTCTTATAGTGCAGCGTCATGATACCTTCCAAGATAATCACTGGCTTCGGATCCACATGAATTGTTTCCGGCAAACGGTTGGAGAGAACATAGGAATAGGTAGGCTGCTCTATCGCCTCACCATTCTTCAACATCTTGATATGTTCCGTCAGCAGTTTCCAGTCGAAAGCATCAGGATGGTCAAAGTTTATGACACGGCGTTCCTCGTCAGTAAGTCCTGTCGTATCGTTATAATACGAATCCAAAGGGACAACAGCCACACAACGGGGATGCAGCACGTTAGCAATTTTCTTTACGACGGTTGTTTTTCCTGAGCCTGTACCGCCAGCGATTCCTATAATGGTCATATTCTTAAAAACGCCTTTCAACTTATTTATTTCTTTTCCTTCACCAGATAAACCAGTGTAGGCAAGTGGTCACTATAGCCATCGAGCCAGACGCCACCGGCATGCGTACGCAAGGTATTACCCTTATACTTTCCCTCCTGCTGGAACAAGTAGTCGCGACGGAAAATCATGGGTTGATAGAACTTCAGTGTGGTACAGTCGATGCTGCTGGGCTTAATGGGCTTGCCGTCCTTCATGTGTTTATCCAGCAACGAGTGTGAAAGGATAATCTGGTCGAACAAGTTCCAGGCACCATCGTACATCAATGTTCCCGTACCGCTGGCATGAATATCCCAGAAGGGGTTATACAGGTCGCCCACCTTCTGAACATCCTTCATCTTGCGCTTGGCACCCAAAGCCACCGACATAGAGGGGTCTTTCGGGTCGTCGTTCATATCGCCCATGATAATCAGCTTAACGTTAGGATCTTCAGCTATCAGTGAGTCCTTGACAACACGCAGTTGTTCGCCACCCAACTCACGGTAGTAGGAAGTAGCTCCACGCGAAGGCAAGTGGTTAACAATAACCGTCACATGCTCATCAGCCATCGTTCCACTTACTACGAGGAAGCCACGCGTTGCCCTGTTCTTTTTGATATCCTCCTCCAATTTATATACATAAGGTACGAGTTTGACATCACGGACAGTAAACAGAGAGGGATTGTAAATAAAAGCACAATCCACACCACGATGGTCAGGTCCTTCAATATGACAGAACTTCATGTTGCGAGCCTTCAAAGGAGGCTGGTTGCAGAGGTCTTCCATACATTTGGCATTCTCCACCTCCGACACACCGATGGCAGCACAGCCCATTGGCAACTTGTCTGTTCCCATCTCAGCAAGCACGCGTGCCATATTACGCAACTTATGGGTATATTTCAACCCCGACCACTTATTACGTCCCTCGGGCAGATATTCATAGTCATTATGGCCTGCATCATGACACGTATCAAACAAATTTTCAAGGTTATAGAAACCAATGGCATACAATGAGAACTTCTTCTCCTGAGCCTGTGCATTCAAGGTTCCTACCAGGAACATGAAAGCGGTGAGATAGAATAGTTTTTTCATATAACAAATTGTTTGTAGTTCAACAATTTATAGTTTTATGTTGCGAAGATAGACATTTTTTTCGAGAAAGCACTCTTTTTTTTCAAAAAAATACACTTTTCTTAAAAAAAACTACAAAAAAGATGCCTCACATTATATTTTATTTACTATCTTTGCACCATAAACTATAAATTCATTACTAAAATCTACTATTATGCAAAAGAAACTGAAATTAGCCGTGATTGCTTTCTGCTTCGCGCCTATGGCTTTTGCCCAGACTCCCGAAATTCCCGATTCCTTGGAATCGGCAGAACAGGAAGGGCAGACCGCCGTTGCCAGTGAGCAGACCTTCACCTTCACGGAAGCTCAGTTGGGCGAAGAAGACGACATGTCTCAGAACGTGACGATTATCTCGTCAAATCAGAACGTCTATGCCTCGCAAGTGGGCTTCACGTTCAGTCCTGTTCGTTTCCGCTACCGTGCTTTAAACCAAAAGTACAATGAGATCTACATCAACGGAGCCTCCATGAACGATATGGAAACTGGCCAGTTCCGCTACGCTTTGGTTGGCGGTTTGAACCAGCAGACTCGTGGTGTGGAAACTACATTACCTTTTGAGTTCAACAACTTCGCAATGCCTGGTATGGCGGGTTCCAACAACTACGACTTCCGTCCCAGCCATCTGGCTACAGGCCAGCGTATCACGTTGAGTGGAGCCAATCGTAACTACACCCTCCGCGCTATGTACACCTACAACTCAGGTTTGCGTCCTGACGGATGGGCTTTCTCTGCCAATGTCACCTATCGCTGGGCAAGTATGGGAACCTCTTACGTTGACGGAACGTTCTACAATGCCCTCTCCTACTTCTTTGGAGCAGAGAAAAAGCTGGGCAATGGTCATGCGTTGAGCATCGTCACATGGGGTAACCCGACAGAACGAGCTGCTCAAGGTGCAGCCACAGACGAGATGTACTGGTTGGCTAACAGCAACTTCTACAATCCGAACTGGGGTTATCAGGACGGCAAGAAGCGTAGTTCCCGCGTTGTCAACGACTTCGCTCCCACCCTGATGTTGACATGGGACTGGGACATCAACGAAAAGACCAAGATGACCACTTCGCTGACGGGTCGCTATTCCTGGTATAAGAACACCAAGCTCAACTACAACGGCAGTGAGAATCCGGCTCCAGATTACTGGAAAAACATGCCATCAAGCTACTACGATGTATGGAATGAGGACGACTTCTGGGGACGCACTCCGCAAGGTTACGAAGACTTTGAGCATGCCCGCATCTACTTAATGGATGGCAAGGCTAATCGTCAGATTAATTGGGATCGCCTGTACTACGCTAACCAGCAAGGCAATCTCTCTGGTCGTGATGCAGCCTACTATGTACAGGCCAGACACAACAATAATTTCAACATTGCGCTTTCTTCATCCTTGAAGAAGGAACTGAGCAAGACCACCACATGGAATGTAGGTCTGCAACTGGCCCACAACACAGGCTTCCACTTCCAGACGATGGAAGACCTGCTGGGTGCCAACACTTTCCATAACATCAACACCTATGCCTTAGGAAAATATTCCCCCGCAGACCCACGCGTTCAATACGATTTGAACAATCCCAATGCTGAGGTGAAGGAGGGTGACCGCTTTGGCTATGACTATAACCTCATCGTCCGCAAGGGCCAGCTCTGGACGAACCTTCGCTACAACAAGGGTGCCTTACATTCCTTTGTTGCTGCTCGTCTGGGTGGTGTCACCATTCAGCGTGACGGTAAGATGCGCAACGGTATGGTTGCCGACTTCTCTTACGGAAAGAGCGGCACGGCCAAGTTCCTGGACGGTGGTGCCAAGGCTGGTCTGGCCTATAAGATAGCCAAGGGTAACACGGTGACATTAGGGGCCGGCTTCGAACTGAAGGCTCCACAGGCTCAGGCTGCCTTCGTATCTCCTGAGATGACTAACGACTTCGTTGATAACCTGAAGAACGAGAAGATATTCAGTTCTGAACTGGGCTACCAGTTTGAGACCAGCTGGTTGAAGGCTAACGTCAGCGGATACTACAACTACCTCACCGACGTTTCTGAGTGGCAGAACTATTTCGATGATATCCAAGGAGCGTTCACTTACGTTTCCATGACAGGTATCAAGAAGGCCTACTACGGTTTGGAATGGGGTATCAAGATTAAGCTTAACTCAGCCTTTAGCATCCATACCATCGGAACCATCAGCGAGGCTAAGAACATGAACAACTCCACGGTACGCTTCATGAATTCTACGGAGGGAACTTATCATGATGATATAGTATATAATAAGAACATGCGCGAGGCAAGTACCCCTTTGTCAGCCTACAACCTGACACTGAGCTATAGCGCCAAGGGATGGTTTATCGATGTAGCAGGAAACTACTATCACCGCATCTACCTGAGCTATGCTCCAGTCTTCCGTTACGGAACGTCTCTGGATGCTCGACAGACCTCATGGACACAATTCTATGATGCTAACGGCAACCAACCTAACATGGGTAACGACCCCAGCAAGTATATCGTGACGGGCGAGCAGGTTTACTACACTGCTGCTCAGGCTGCCCAGGATCCAAGCGTTCAGGAACGCCAGCTGTTGCCAGGCGTTCTTGACCAGGAGAAGAGCAAGGGCGGTTTCATGCTCGACCTCTCTATCGGTAAGAGCATCCGCTTGAAGAAAGGTCAGCTCAGCATCAACCTCTCACTATCTAACATCCTCAACAACACCAGTCTCTGCACAGGTGGTTACGAGCAAGGACGTATGAACTTCTCAGGAAGCAGAGATGCTGATGGTAACATCAGCGTAGGCTCCGCCCGTCTCTACAAGTTCGACAAGAACCCGAGGAAGTTCTATGCTTATGGAATTAACGGAATGCTGAACATCGGTTATAGATTCTAAAACTATTACGATTATGAAAACTAAGAAATTTATTCTTTTCGCACTGGCTGCACTGCTCACCGCTTCTTGCCACGACAAGGGCAAATGGGATGAAGTAGATCCGGCTGTTGGTATGGCATCCGTTGGAAACCAGAACTTAATACCCTCCAACCTCAAGACTATCAAAGAGGTGAAGGAAATGTATGCCAGCGAGATAGCTAATGACGGTTTGGCACAAGTGACTGACTACATGCAGATACAAGGTATCGTAGTTGGCAATGACGAGGGTGGTAACATCTATCAGGCACTTTACGTACAAGATCCTACTGGAGCTATCAAGATCAGTATCTCACAGTCAGGATTGTATGGTCCTTTCTCTATTGGACAAGGTGTTTTGATAGAACTGAAAGACCTCTATATTGGCGGTTATGGCAAAGAACCTCAAGTTGGCACTTACTACAAAAATCCCAAGAACGGCAAAGACGGTAGCCCTCAGGTAGGGCGTATGAGCCGTTACCTGTGGCAACAGCATTATAAGCTGATAGGAACCAATCAGGGTATCACTATTGAACCTTTGGCCAACAAATTCAGTCTCAACGACTGGGACATGACAGAACAGAGTGGAAAACTCGTCACACTAAGAGGTGTTGAATTGAAAGATGCTGACGGAATGGCTGTTTTTGCCCCAAAAGATGCCAATGCAACAGGTGGTGCTATAAATCGTTCTATCAAGCATTTTAGCAATATGGTATTGCGTACCAGCACCTATGCCGATTTTGCAAATTCAATTTTGCCCACTGGACGAGTTGACATTACAGGTATTGTCACGCGCTTCGACAATACATGGCAGTTATTTATGCGCACTGAAGATGATATCAAGCCAACTATACTGAATGCAAGCGATTTACCACCAGTGACCGCACCAACCGGTGCGGGCACTAAAAACGATCCCTACAATGTCATCGGTGCCCATGAGGCCGTCAAGGATCTGGATTCAGGAAGTAACACAACACAAGACATCTACATCAAAGGATATGTGTTCATGATTGACAAGAGCAGTTATAGTTCTACCTATGGGAACATCAATTACTACATTTCAGACGATCCAGAAGGCAAGAGTAGCAGTTTCTATGTTTATCGCGGACTCGGGCTAGACAAGAGTAAATTCACATCCGTTGATGCTCTGAAAAATGGCGACCTTGTTGTTACGTGCGGAACTATTACCAACTATAATGGAGTAATTGAGTACACTCAGGGGAACTATCTTACCTCACTCAATGGGAAAACCAAATAACAATATTACAGAATATAATATAAAAATATAAAAATATGAAAAGAATTGCCTATTCTCTAATGATGTTGGTTGTGGCAACCTTCATTTTTACCAGTTGCGAGGATGTTCCCAGCCCATTTGGCACTGTTACTCCTCCAAACACCTCAACAGACTCTGATGAAACCACTGAAATTAAAGGAACAGGCACAGTGTCCGATCCTTTTAACATTGCTGCAATCATTGCTCAGTGTAACAAGTTAGCTAGCGGTGAAGTCAGCGAGCAAGCATACTATTTTAAGGGTAAGGTATCTGCAATCGCTGTTGACAAGAGCGGTAATGCCCAGAACTTCAACTATGGTACTTACGGCAACGCCTCGTTCTACATCTCGGATGATGGAACTACCACCAATCAGTTCTATTGCTATCGCGTCCTTTATCTTGGAAACAAGAAATGGACAGAAGGAGCTGGCGAATCAGTTAAAGTAGGAGATGACGTTATTGTGTGCGCAAAACTCACCAACTATAACGGAACCCTAGAAACGCAGCAAAATGAAGGATATTTGTATTCACTCAACGGCAAAACTGAAGGTGGTGGTGGAGGTGACACCCCCAGTGGCGACGCAAAGGGTACTGGTACCCTGGAGGATCCGTTCAATGCAGCATCCGCGACGAACGAGGCTCTGAAGTTAGCTAGTGGCACTGTCAGCGACAAAGCATATTATATCAAAGGTAAAGTGGCTGAAATTGCTGTTGACAAGAATGGCAACGTACAGAACTTCGATTACGGTACTTATGGAAATGCATCATTCTACGTCTCAGATGACGGCACCACCACCAATAAGTTCTATTGCTATCGTGTCCTGTATCTTGGCAACAAGAAATGGGCTACAGGCTCTGGCGACGTGCTTAAAGTGGGAGACGATGTTGTAGTTTGTGCAAAACTCACCAACTATAACGGAACCCCTGAGACCCAGCAGAACGAAGGATATCTTTATTCTCTGAACGGCAAGACCGAAGGTGGTGGCGGTGGAGATGTTACACCCGGTCAGCCACAGGGTGATGGTTCAGAGGGTAATCCCTTCAATGTAGCAGCAGCAATTGCCAAGTGCAAGGAAGCCGGTGAGACCGCTACTACCCAAAGCTACTACATCAAGGGTATTACTGACAATGACTATACCATAAGCTCCTATAAGAATTTTGAGGCAAATATCGTTGATAGCGAAGGCTCTTCCGAGACATTCAAAGTATTCCGTGTGAAAGACAAGGACGGCAAGGACCTTAAGGAAGGCTGGAAGATTGCCAAAGGTTCTACTATCATTGTCTATGGTCCTGTTGTAAACTACAAGGGCAACACTCCTGAGACGGCCACTGGCGCTTATCTGGTAAGTGTCAACGGCAAGGATCCTGAGCTTAATGACGGAACCGGTGGTGGTGACACCCCTGGTGGTGATACAGGCGGTAACACTATCTCGGCTGCATTTGGCGATTTGGACTGCAGCGACATCGCCAACATCAAGTTAAGTGATGGCACTATAATTTCCCTCACTCAAGAGGGTGGCAAAAATCCGCCCATCTATCACACAGGTAGTAAGATGATTCGCATATATGCCCAGAATGCCATAACTATCAATACTGGCAGCAAGAAGATTGCCAAGGTGGAATTTGCTTTCGACGGCACATACGGAGGCAACGATGCTATGTATGGCGAAGCAGGTAGCAACAAAATAACTCCTACGAAGGAGAACAACATTGCCACTTTTTCGAATGTAAATAATAGCACCTTGAAAATAGTGAACGACTTCGAGACAAATAGTGGAGGAACCCAGTTCCGTACTTCCAAGATTACTATTACATACGCTGAATAGTATAATTTCAAACTATAAAGGCTGCAAGACCGAAAGGCTTTGCAGCTTTTTTGTGCATAAGTAACATTCAAAACAACAACCTTCTTTACAACATGTCATTTATTCCCAAGGTGGGAATATTTCTTCAGAGCATTGAAAAACACTTTTGGAGTAATTTTATTTTCTTTCGGAGTAATTTTATTTTCTTTCGGAGTATTGGGAGAAAGAAGCCATAAGAATAAAAAAGATAGCCAAAGATTTGGATAATCGGAAAAAATGTCGCACGTTGAGACAGGTTTCGAAGGTACTTCCGTTCGAAAAAGAAAAATAAATCCAAATTTATTTGGTTTTTTTTCCATTTATTCGTACCTTTGCACCCTCAAAGTGTGAACTTACATACATAACATATTTAATAATAACAAGTAAAATGAAAAAAGGTATTCATCCAGAAAACTATCGCCCCGTCGTGTTCAAGGACATGTCCAACGGCGATATGTTCCTCTCGCGCTCTACCGCTAAGACTAATGACACCGTAGAGTTCGAAGGCGAAACTTACCCCGTGGTAAAGATTGAAATTTCGAGCACTTCTCACCCCTTCTACACTGGTAAGAGCAAGCTCGTTGACACCGCTGGTCGTGTTGATAAGTTCATGAGCCGCTACGGTAAGGCTGCGAAGAAATAAATAATTTCACGCCTAACAAGACATTGAAGGCGCGTTCGAAGGTAGTTGCATATACCTTTTGACGCGCCTTTATTAGCTAACAACAAAAACATGGACAACTATGAAGACTAAGAACCTTTTTCTCCTTTTTGTCTGCTCCATCATGTTGGCAGCATGTGGAGGCGATGATCCCGTAGTAATTCCCAAGAAGCCTTCCGGTCCTCCTATTGACGACGGCACAAGTGTCAATACAAACAAGAACACATCTGGTCCGAAAGAGGCCCAGACGCGTTATGAATTCCCCAAGCTGAAGGGTGGAAACAATGTCGTCGTTGTGCATCAAGCTAGCTTAGAAGGAGTCAACTACAGCATAGAATGGAATACTGACATTCATGCCCAGCGATGGAGTTGCTATCAGATGTATTTAGATATTTATCAAAAAAATGCAAGCAGATATACCGCAAACAATGATGGTTCATTATCACCTAGCAGTCAGTACCCCAACGATCCTGACTTAGCATCAGAGTATCGACTTACAGCCGACCCTTATAAATATAATGGTTTTGACCACGGACACATCTGCCCCTCTGCAGATAGGTTAAGCTCTTTTGAAACCAATTATCAGACATTCTACATCACCAATATGCAACCCCAATACATGAACTTCAATGGTAGTAATCGCGACCCTAGCATCAACCAAAGGAGTCCATGGTACAGACTTGAAGACAGAGTGCGCACATGGGCTTCATCCTGCGACACGCTGTATGTTTGCAAGGGTGGGACTATTGACAAGAGCGAGCACATCCTGCAATATCTTACAGACAAGATAGTAGGTAAGAACAAGATTCCCGTACCTAAATATTTCTTCGTCGCAATCTTTGGAAAAAAGGGCACAACCTATAAAGCTGTTGGATTCTGGATGGAGCATCTGGCGAATTATGAAAGTCAGATTTCTCTTTCAATCTACGCTAAGAGTATTGATGAATTAGAAGAACTGACAGGAATAGACTTCTTCTGCAATCTTCCCGATAACATTGAGGACGCTGTAGAAAAGTCCTATTCTCCAAGTGACTGGAGTGGGAATCTTAAATAAAAAAGATTAAAATTCTTGGTAATAAGAAGGAAATGTCGTATCTTTGCTGAAAATCAAAGATACGACATTACATTTATTAATCAATAAGAACAAAAAAAGAAATGAAGACTGTTTATGATTTCTCTGTCAAAGACAGAAAAGGAAAGGATGTGTCACTGAAAGAGTATGCCAACGAAGTGCTGCTGATTGTCAACACAGCAACCAAGTGTGGCTTCACACCCCAATACGACGAGCTGGAGGCCCTATACAAGAAGTATCACAGCCAGGGATTCGAGATTCTTGATTTCCCCTGCAACCAGTTCGGACAGCAGGCTCCTGGTACCGACGAGAGCATTCACGAATTCTGCAAGCTCAACTTCGGCACCGAGTTCCCACGCTTTAAGAAAATCAAGGTGAATGGCGAGGATGCTGACCCTCTGTACAAATTCCTGCAGGAGCAGAAAGGCTTTGCCGGATGGGATCCTGAGCACAACCTGACTGCCATTCTCGACGATATGCTGTCAAAGGCTGACCCCGACTACAAGCAGAAGCCCGACATCAAGTGGAACTTCACCAAATTCCTGATTAACAAGAAGGGACAGGTGGTAGCCCGCTTCGAACCCACCACCAGCTGTGCCGTGATTGAAGAGAAAATAAAAGAACTGCTGTAATCAGCTAATCATAATTACTAATTTCTAATTGCTAATTATCTAAATGGAACACGTAAAATGCCTGATTATAGGCAGCGGTCCTGCTGGTTATACAGCAGCCATCTATGCCAGTCGCGCCAACCTGAACCCCGTAGAGTATAGCGGAATGCAGCCTGGCGGTCAGCTGACACAGACCACTGAGGTGGAAAACTTCCCAGGATACCCCCAGGGAGTTGACGGCAACCAGATGATGATGGACCTCAGAGAGCAGGCCGAGCGCTTCGGTGCTGACATCCGCGACGGCTCTATTACGAAGGTTGATTTCTCACAACGTCCCTATAAGTTATGGGCAGAGGACGGCACAGAGCTAGAAGCTGATACGGTTATCATCGCCACAGGAGCCTCAGCGAAGTATCTGGGACTGGACGACGAACGTAAATACAACGGACAGGGCGTCAGCGCTTGTGCCACCTGCGATGGTTTCTTCTATCGTAAGAAGACGGTGGCTGTAGTGGGTGGTGGCGACACAGCCTGTGAAGATGCTCTCTACCTCAGCGGACTGGCCAAGAAGGTGTATCTCATCGTCCGCAAGCCCTTCCTTCGTGCCTCGAAGGTGATGCAGGACCGTGTGAAGAATGCCGAGAACATTGAAATCCTGTTCGAACACAACACACTGGGCCTGTTTGGCGAGAACGGTGTGGAAGGTGCCCATCTGGTAAAGCGCAAGGGCGAGCCGGACGAGGAAAAGGTGGATATTGCCATCGACGGATTCTTCCTGGCCATCGGCCACAAGCCCAATACCGACATCTTCAAGGAATGGCTCGACACTGACGAGGTGGGCTATCTCAAGAAGATTGACGGCACACCACGTACCAAACTGGCTGGCGTATTCGTAGCCGGCGACTGTGCCGACCCCGTCTATCGTCAGGCCATCAGTGCTGCCGGAACAGGATGCCAGGCAGCTATTGAAGCGGAACGCTTCCTGCTGGAGAACAGCTAAGACACAAAAACACCCCATCATAGTCACAAAAAAAAGCCTCGCTTCACAGCGGGGCTTTTTCGAAATAAAAACTAAATTAATCAACCATAAACCTTAACCATTAAAAATATTTCTTTGTTACGATAGGAGAATGACCTATCATGAGCTAAATTGCATCTGAGAATTCGCCAATTCTCTTTTCTTTGATGCAAAGATACAACATAAAATCAGAGTACGAGTTCACTTTACGTTATATATGGTTTAAAAATCGTTATTTTCATCAAAATCAAACCTTAAATAACGTTTTTCAAACTAAAATCGACCATTTTAGCACTTTTTCAGGCAAAAATTATCTATAATTAGAAGAAAATATGTATCTTCGCACCCGATAAAACTATAAATATGAACATCATAAACATCTATATCGGGGTTGTCGTAGCCCTCATTATCACCTTTATCATCTTTCTCAGATGGATTTTTGTGCGTACAATACGCATTCGAGAGCGTCTGCAGATGAGTCTCATCTTCACCAACATCACCCATGAACTGCTGACACCACTCACCATCCTGAGTGCGTCCATAGAAAACCTGCGTAACAGCAACCCGACAGCACACCACGAATACGACCTGATGGACCTTAACATACAGCGTAGTGTGCGACTGCTCCAACAGATTCTGGAAACGAGCATGTCGCAGGCAGGGAAACTGGAGCTGAGAGTGAGCAATGGCGACGTGATGCAATATATCAGGGAAACGGCCCACTGCATAGAGCCGCTCATGGAAAAGAAACAGGTTGACTTCCTGGTGCAGTGCAAGCCTGACAGCATGATGGGCTGGATAGATACTGACAAGCTAGACAAGATTATCTTTAACCTGCTGTCCAATGCAGTAAAATATGCGGAGGACAAAGCAAAAGTGATTCTGGACGTAACAACGAACCAACGCTACGACCACGTGATTATCCGTGTCAGCGACAACGGACCCGGCATTCCCAAAGACAAGATGAAGCATATCTTCACCCGATTCAACGATGGTGACTATCGCAACAACCAGACCTTCGGCACAGAACTCGGTTTATCACTGACCTACGACTTGGTTCGCCTGCACAAAGGAACCATCCAATGCAAGAGCATAGACGGACAGGGAACCACTTTCCTGCTGGAACTGCCTATTAACAAAGAAGCATTCTCTGCCGCACAGATTGACGACAAACACCAAATCAAGATTCCACAACAGCTAATTCTTGACCTTCCAACACCTGAGGCCACCTTCCCCCAGGCTATCCAGAGCCGCCCTGTCAACGAAGATGCGTCACGAATATTGCTGGTGGTGGACAACCAAGAGCTGCTGATGCTGATGAAACAGCTGCTACAAAGCAAATATCATGTGCTGACAGCTACCAACGGACGGGAGGCCCTTCAAGTGGTACATGCGCATCCCATTGACCTGATTATCTCGGACGTCATGATGTCTGATATCAACGGCTATGAACTGACCAGTGCCCTGAAACAGGATGAGAATTTCGACCATCTGCCCATCATCCTGATAACAGCTAAACTGAATGACGAAGAACGCATGGAAGCCCTGACGGCGGGTGCCGACGACATCATAGCCAAGCCCTTTAAGATGCGTGAACTGCAATTGCGCATAGACAACATCATAGCCAACCGCCAACGTGTACATGCTGATATCACACCTGTCACCTCAAACACGACAGACAGTGTGGTGCATAAGATACAATCTGCCGATCAGGAGTATCTGCAACGAGCCATCAGGTGCATCAACGAGCATATCAGCGATTCGGACTACGACCGTGACGCCTTTGCTGCTGATATGAGCAACAGCGTGAGCACCTTATATAACAAGATAAGAGCTATTACGGGAAAGAATGTAACCACCTTTGTACGGGACATCCGCATCAAAACCGCTTGCAGACTGGCCAAGGAAGACCCCAATTTGCGAGTGAGCGACATTGCCTATCAGGTAGGTTTTAAAGACCCCAAATACTTTGCCACCTCCTTTAAACGCGTCATGGGGATGCAACCTAAAGAATACTTCGACCACCTCAGGGGCGAAGATAGCGAGATGCGGCAAGTCCCACAAACGTGAACAGGGCATTGAGCATCAGCAACTCATAGCCAAAGCGGTAACCCGTCAGTTGACTTACCCCCCAGTCTATCACATAACATAACAAAGGAGAGGCTATAGCGATATAAGGCACCCACCGGTCATTCACCTCCTTGTGTGTCAGCAGGCCATAGGCAAACAGACCGAGCAACGGCCCGTAGGTATAGGACGCGATGATATAGACGGCATCTATCAGACTGGTGGAGTTGACGGCTTTGAACAACAGGATAAACAACACAAAAAGTCCACACATTGCAAGATGGACCCTTTTACGTAATGGCTCGTCGGAAGCCCGCTCCTTGATATCCACACAATAAATGGTAGTCAGCGAGGTCAGCGCTGAGTCGGCACTGGAGAAGGAAGCAGCAACGATGCCGAGAACGAACAACAGTTCTGTTAATTGATAATTGACAATTGATAATTGACAATTGTTATTGGATGAAACTTGTTCAATATAGTTTGGCAGCAAGTCGTCGCCCATCGTAGGAATCGGCATTCCCTGTTGCTGATACCACATGGTAAGCAGTACGCCCAGCGAGAGGAACAGCAGGTTTGCAGGCAAGAAAGCCACACCATAGGTACACATGTCTTTCTGGGCACCTCGTAGCGTTTTACACGTCAGGTTCTTCTGCATCATATCCTGGTCAACACCCGTCATCACCAATACAATAAACACACCACTCAGGAACTGTTTCCAGAAATACTGTTTAGACAGCCAGTCGTCCATCACAAAAACCTGCGATAAAGCATTGTCTTTAATCATCGCTACCGCTTCTCCCATCGTCAGTCCCATATCCCTCGTCACCTTATATATAATAAGGAGAAGGGCGGTGAACAGACAAAGTGTCTGCAAGGAATCGGTCCACACCAGTGTCTTGATGCCTCCGTGACGGGTATAAAGCCAGATAAGCAACACCATACCTACCACCGTAATGGCAAAAGGGACTCCCACCGGTTCAAAGACAAAACGTTGCAGAATGATACACACCACATAGAAACGCACGGCGGCACCCATCATCTTTGACAAAAGGAAGAAGGAGGCACCCGTCTTGTACGACCTGCGCCCAAGCCGCTGGGCCAGATAGCCGTAAATCGACGTCAGGTTAAGCCGGTAATAGAGGGGAAGCAATACGAAAGCTACCACGACATAGCCTAAGATAAAGCCCATACACATCTGCAGATAGGTCATTTGCGTATGAAGCACCATTCCTGGAACTGACACAAAGGTAACCCCTGAAATGGAGGCACCAACCATACCAAAAGCCACCATATACCACGGGGAACGGCGGTCTGCCCTGTAAAACGTTGCATTGGTAGCCCGTCTGCTTGTCCACCGGCTGATGGCAAACAGCAAGGTAAAATACAGAAAAACGGCAATCACAATGACCATAATGTCTGCAAAGGTACGATTTTAAAATGGCAGCAGCAAATTTTTCACTTTTCACTTTTCACTTTTCACTATATTTTTATTACCTTTGCAAGCGGTAATTATTCACCAACAACAAAAAACAATGGCAAAACAGAAAAAATTCATCCTTCAAGAGAGTGAGATTCCTACACAGTGGTATAACATTCAGGCAGACATGCCTAACAAGCCCATGCCACCTATCCATCCAAAAACCAAGCAGCCTCTCGGTGTTGACGACCTCGCACACATCTTCCCCCGCGAATGCTGCGTGCAGGAGTTGGACACGGAACACCGCTGGATAGACATCCCAGAGGACGTGCTCGACAAATACAAGTATTACCGTTCAACACCCCTGGTGCGTGCCTATGCACTGGAAGAGGCTCTGGGCACACCTGCCCATATCTATTTCAAGAACGAGAGTACCAATCCCCTGGGTTCGCATAAGATCAACTCTGCTATTCCTCAGTGCTACTATGCAAAGCAGGAAGGCACCACCAACGTCACCACAGAGACAGGTGCTGGTCAGTGGGGTATGGCACTGAGCTATGCAGCCAAACTCTATGGACTGGAATGTGCCGTCTATCAGGTGAAGATTACCATGCAACAAAAACCGTATCGTAGCAGTGTGATGCGCACCTTTGGAGCTGCTGTAACAGGCTCTCCTTCTATGTCAACACGTGCTGGTAAGGACATTATCACCAAGGATCCCTTGCATCCAGGTTCACTGGGTACAGCTATCTCTGAAGCTGTCGAACTGGCTACCACCACACCCAATTGTAAATACACGTTAGGCTCTGTGCTCAACCACGTAGGCTTGCACCAGACGATTATTGGTCTGGAGGCTGAGAAGCAGATGCAGATGGCAGGCGAATATCCCGACATCGTCATCGGATGCTTTGGTGGCGGTTCTAACTTCGGTGGTATCTCGTTCCCCTTCATGCGCCACAACCTGAGTGGCGAGCGCCATACTGAGTTTATTGCTGCTGAGCCAGACAGCTGTCCGAAGTTGACCCGCGGTCAGTTCCGCTATGACTTTGGCGATGAGGCGGGCTATACTCCCCTACTCCCTATGTTCACGCTGGGTCATAACTTCAAGCCCTCTAACATCCATGCTGGCGGACTGCGCTATCATGGTGCCGGTATGATTATCTCACAGCTCATCAAGGACGGCCTGATGCATGGTGTTGACATTCCACAACTCGAGACTTTCGATGCTGGTATGCTCTTCGCACGCACTGAGGGTATCATCCCTGCTCCCGAGAGTACTCACGCCATTGCAGCAACCATTCGAGAGGCTAAGAAATGTAAGGAGACAGGCGAGGAGAAGGTGATCCTCTTCAACCTCTCCGGTCACGGTCTCATCGACATGCCTAGCTATGAGGCATACATCAACGGTGACCTGCAGAACTACACAGTTACCGACGAGATGATAGCCAAGAATCTGGCAGAACTTGACAAGAAATAATCAAGAAGCCCGCTCAAATTGAGCGGGCTTCTTTCTTCCTCCTTAAACCTTACAAGCCTTTAATCAATACTGATTTGGCGAGATACTTTTACCTTCTCCTCAACAAGCTTTGGCAGGTCAACTGTCAGCACACCGTTTTCTACTTTAGCAGAAATCTGCTCCTTGTTGACATCGTCAGGCAAAATCAGTGTCTGCTCGTACTTTGAGTAGCTGAACTCACGACGCAGATAGCGGGTGTTCTTGTCTTCCTCCTTATGCTCCTGCTTGCTCTCCATCTTGATGATTAGGTTACCCTCGTCATTGATGTGTACGTTGAAGTCTTCCTTCTTCATGCCTGGAGCGGCAAGTTCTACGGTATAAGCTTTGTCAGATTCCTTCACATTGATGGCAGGAGCCGTAGCATTAGCCTTTGGCATATAGTCTGCATCAAACAGATCGTTAAACACTGTAGGAATCCAACTGTTAGTTCTCATCATTGGCATCATAATCGTTACCTCCTAATTATATTTTATATTACACATGTTGTTTATTTCACCTTGAGTACCTTTCGGTGCTCGCTACACAATATGCAACTATAATGCCAGCGCACTTTTATATGTCACAATGTCACGCTAGAATGACATTATGACAGAATCAAACAAAAAAAGAATGAATCAGATTGTCTTAAGCAGCTTCACAGCCTCATCAACTGTAGGCACATTGGCAATCAGCATGGAACGCTTGCCATTCTGCTCACGGAACTGGCAGCGACGGGGATTCTGCGCCACGAAGGTGAGGATATGGTCGAAGGCCTCACTCTGATAGAAAGGACTTGTGGGAGCAGACACAAAGAACAGGGTCATACGACCTTGCTTCAAAACAATCTTTTCGCAACCTAATTCCTTTCCTAAGCGGCGCAAAGGAACAACACGCATCAGTTCTTCACCACACTGTGGCACAGGACCAAATCGGTCAATAAGTCGAGTACGATATGCAGCCAGTTGTTCGTCGGTATGCAGTCCGTCCAGTTCGCGGTAAAGCAACATACGCTCTGAGTCGGAGGGCACATATTGGTCAGGGAAGAACATCTCAAGGTCACTCTCGAGAGAACAGTCAGCTACAAATGAGAAATGAGAAGTGAGGAAAGAGGAATGATGCTTCGCATTGCCACGTTTAGAAGAATGCTCTGGGGTATTTCTCATTGCTTCGTTTTCATTGCTCATTTCATTATTGATTTCCACGACAGCCTGCTGCAGAATCTTCACATACGTTTCATAGCCTAAATCAGCAATAAACCCACTCTGCTCAGCACCCAACAGATTACCAGCCCCTCGGATGTCAAGGTCTTGCATGGCAATATGAATGCCACTGCCTAAATCGCTGAAGTTTTCCAAAGCCTCCAGACGACGACGGCTCTCAACAGGCAGGTCTGCCAAAGGTGGCGCCAACAGATAGCAGAACGCCTTTCGATTACCTCGACCCACACGACCTCGCATCTGATGGAGATCAGAGAGTCCGAAGCGATGAGCACCATTGATAATAATGGTGTTGGCATTGGGAATGTCTATACCGTTTTCCACAATCGTTGTAGAAAGCAGCACGTCATAATCGTAATTGGCAAAGTCGAAGATAATCTGCTCTAACTCGTCAGGTTTCATCTGTCCGTGCCCCACAGCCACACGAGCATCTGGCACATATTTCTGAATCATCTCCTTGATGCGTGTCAGGTCGTTGATACGAGGATTGACGAAATAGACCTGTCCATTACGGGACATCTCGAAATTAATGGCATCGGCAATAATCTCGGCACCAAAAGTGTGTATCTCCGTCTGGATAGGATAACGGTTGGGAGGCGGTGTCTGGATAATACTCAAATCGCGAGCACCCACCAACGAGAACTGAAGGGTACGGGGAATAGGTGTTGCCGTCATGGTCAGCGTATCGACATTGGTTTTCATCTGGCGCAGCTTCTCTTTGGTGGATACACCAAACTTCTGTTCCTCGTCGATAATGAGCAACCCTAAATCGTGGAACTTCACCGTCTTGCCAATCAGCTTATGTGTACCTATTAATATATCTATCTTTCCTTCCTCCAAATCCTTCAGCAACTCTTTGGTCTGCTTGGCAGAGCGAGCCCTGGACAGATAGTCCACACGAACGGGGAAATCCTTCAGGCGCGACTTAAAAGTTTGGAAATGCTGATAAGCCAAAACCGTAGTAGGCACTAAAACAGCCACCTGCTTCGAGTCGCAAGCAGCCTTAAAGGCAGCTCGTACAGCGACTTCCGTCTTGCCAAAGCCTACATCACCACACACCAGGCGATCCATTGGACGGGCCTGCTCCATATCTGCTTTCACATCCTGTGTGGCCTTCAACTGGTCGGGGGTATCTTCATACAGGAAACTGGCTTCCAACTCCTGCTGCATGAAAGAATCAGCAGAGAAGGCAAAACCAATCTCACGGCGACGGGCGGCATAGAGTTTTATCAAATCTCGAGCAATATCCTTCAGTTTCGCCTTGGTACGCTCCTTCATGCGTTCCCACTGACCTGTTCCCAGATGGGAGAGACGAGGCGCATCGCCATTATCCTGTGCTTTATACTTGGATACTTTATAGAGCGAGTGGATAGAGACATAGATGGAGCCCCCACCCTCATACATAATCTTTATCATCTCCTGATAGGAGTCGCCCTGTGGCATTCGCACCAGTCCACCAAACTTTCCGATACCATGATCGACATGAACCACATAGTCACCTACCTCAAATTGCTGAATCTCCTTCAGGGTCAAAGCCACCTTTCCTGAACGGGCCTTGTCAGAGCGAAGGTTATACTTATGGAAGCGGTCGAAAATCTGATGATCCGTAAACACACAGAGTCTCAAATCGTGGTCAGCAAATCCTTCGTGAAGCGTCTTCTCGACGGGAGTGAAGAACACTCCCGACCTCCCCAAAGGAGAGTAAGCTTCCGCCCCTCCTTGGAAGGTGTCGGGGGAGGATAGAATGTCACGCAATCGGTCTAACTGCTTCTGACTGTCAGCTAGGATGCAAAGTTGATAACCATCTGCCAAATAACGCTCCAAGGACTCCAGCAGAAGAGTGAAATTCTTATGGAACTGCGGCTGTGGTGAAACATGAAAGGCGAGGGTAGCATCTGGCAGTCCGGAAGGACGGTGACCCATCTCCACCCTACGAAAGGCTACTGCCCCACGCCCGAACTGCGGACCACTAATCAGTTGCAACTCCTTACACATCTCTTTCATAAGGTGTTGCTGCTCCTCTTCCGTAGCTCCTTCCATACGTTCTGTCATAGCCTGTTGGGAGAAGCCTTCTTGGTAGATGCGGTCAATGGCATCACGAACGTACAAGAAGTCTTTCACCACCATCAATGTCTTCTCAGAAAGGAAAGACAAGAACGACACCTTATTCTCTTCTACGACAGCCAGCTCCGGTACTATCTCCACCTGTTCACACTTATCTTTCGACAGCTGGGTGTCAACCTCGAAAGTACGGATAGAGTCTATGTCATCACCAAAAAGATCAATACGATATGGAAACTCACTACTATAGGAATAGACATCAAGAATGCTGCCTCGCAAGGCAAACTGTCCTGGCTCATAGACATAGTCAACCTCCTGAAATCCCCATTCACGCAAGGTCTTGGAAGTAGCATCAGCATCCAGCACGTCCCCTTGACGAAGCACCAGCGTCCTATCATCCAGTACTTTCTTAGAAATAACCAGTTCAGCTATAGCCTCTGGATAGGAAACGACGAAAAGTGAAGCATCGGAACCTGGTGCAGAGAGTTTTGAGAGCACTTCCGTACGCAAAATTTCATTGGCAGCATCACGCTGCGCATATTTCACAGCCCTCCGATAGCTGGAAGGAAAGAACAGCACCTTCTTGTCGCCCAACAACTGCATCAGGTCATGATAGAAATAGCCTGCCTCATCGGCATCCTGCAAGATAAACAGAATGGGAGCCTTCCATTTTTTTGCCAAAGCGGCAAATAACATTGGAGCAGACGAGCACAACAACCCATCGAGGAAAATTGTCTTTACCGACTTTTTCCCCAACATATCAGCCAATGCGCCAACCTGTGGCAGCATGGCGTATTGCTTCAACAAATCACTGACCTTCATCATGAAATCGACTGCAAAGGTACAAAATAATTCATAATGCATAATTCATAATTCAAAATTATTTCGTAATTTTGCAACGAATTAGTAATAAACACGCAAGTACTAAAAAATATGATGCACACAAGCGACAGTATAGTCATCATTCCTACCTATAACGAGAAGGAGAACATAGAGAAAATTATCCAGGCTGTATTCGGACTGGAGAAATGTTTTCACATCCTAGTGATTGACGACGGGTCGCCGGACGGGACTGCCAGTATTGTGAAAGGCATGATGGCAAAGGAGGATTATTCCGATCGTCTCTTTATTTTGGAGCGCAGTGGAAAACAGGGACTCGGTACCGCCTATATCACAGGTTTCAAATGGGCATTGGAACGTGACTATGGCTATATCTTCGAGATGGATGCCGACTTCAGCCACGATCCCAACGATTTGCCCCGCCTTTATAGCGCATGTGCTGACGAAGGGTACGATGTTGCTATCGGATCGCGTTACATCAGTGGTGTAAATGTTGTCAACTGGCCTATCGGTCGCGTGCTGATGAGCTACTTTGCCTCGAAATACGTACGGCTAGTGACAGGATTCAAGGTTCACGATACAACTGCAGGTTTCAAGTGCTACAAGCGTCGCGTGCTGAAAACCATCGAACTGGACAAGATTCGCTTCAAGGGCTATGGTTTCCAGATTGAGATGAAGTTTACAGCCTATAAGATTGGCTTCAAAATCAAGGAAGTTCCTGTTATCTTTGTGAATCGGCGTGAAGGAGTTTCCAAGATGTCGGGTGGCATCTTTGGCGAGGCTTTCTTCGGTGTGATGCGTCTCCGCTGGGACGGATGGACAAGGAAGTACCCGAAGATTAAAGATTAAATTTCAGGAACAATAATCTTTATTGATCTGGATTCTCCACATAACCTTGGTACTCAGGAACCAAGGCAGACATTATGCTGTCATAAGCCTGGTGCATCGTTGCCTGCACATTCGGAGTTCCATGACCAACAGGGTAAATAGGTTGATGAATGGTCAGAGACAGTGGATGCCAATGGGCAAAATGCCAGTCACGCATACGAGGCATTATATCAAACGAGCCGTTGATAGTCAAGGGTACAACAGGAAGTTGCAATTCATCAGCCAGAGCAAAGGCTCCCTTTTTGAATACTCCCATATGACCTGTAAACGAACGAGCACCTTCTGGGAACACGACCACACTCCAGTTGCCCGATTCTAGAATCTTGCGAGCCGACTCGTATGTGTGGCGTACTTTTCCCACTCCGCGCCTATCTACCATAATCTGATGTGACTTCCGGCAAGCATATCCTATAAAAGGAATCTTGTTTATCTGATACTTCATCATCCATTTGAAGTTGCGTCCCAAGAAGCCATAAATCAGAAAGATGTCGAAAGCACCCTGATGGTTAGCCACAAAGACATACGACTGGTTTGGCTCCAGATTTTCACGTCCTTCCACCTTGACGGGCAGTAAGAAAACCCATGTTATGACACGGGCCCACCAACGGCCTGGATAATAGCCCCAGTAATGACCGTCACCAAAAGTACACCCCAGACCCACCGTGACTGCTGTCCAGATGGTCATAAGTATGGTGACAGGCAATGCAACAACTAATTGATAGAGGAAATACAGATATTTCATTTCTTATTTCTTTCTCAGTGTAATCACAACAATTTCGCCAGGCTGACCAAGTCGAAAGGGAATCAGTCCACCCAAGCCAGAAGAGACATAAATGGCACGGTCGCCCTCATGATAAGTGCCAAAACACTCGCTATACGTAAAGTTCGCAGGATTCCAACCAAACAAGGAGAATTGTCCACCATGTGTATGACCACTGAGCGTCAGCTGGGCATTGCACTGCGGTAGAATCTTCTCGCGCCAAGCGTTAGGATCGTGCTGTAGCATCACGGTAAAGGACTTGGGCGATATTCCTTTCATTGTCTTGCGAACATCGCCATTTCTGGGCATTCGCTTCTGTACGCCCCAATTCTCCATACCGGCAATGACTATACTGTCACTATCCCTTCGGATGATACGGTTTTCGTTCATCAGCAATGTCCAGTTCATCTTACGCTCCAATTGCTGAGTCTTCAAGTCATTCTTCTTTTTAGTTGCCTCATCAGCATCAATATAGATGGAATAGTCGTGATTGCCCAATATGCTATACACCCCGTCTGGAGCATGCAACTTGCGCAACAGCGACACTTTGGATTCCAATTCCTCAGGATACAGGTTCTGTAAATCGCCCGTAAAGACAATCATATCCGCCTTCTGCGCTTGAATAGAATCAACAGCCCGTGGCAGGACATCCTCCAGGAAACCATCGTAGGTTGCCACATGAGCATCAGAGAACTGTACAATACGGTAGCCGTCAAAAGCCTCTGGCAGGTCCTTGCTGGCAAATTCCATGTGCTTCACATGAAATTGTGAGAATCCGATAGTCATTCCATAGAGCACCAGACCAATAATGACACAAGCCAATGCGATTCCTACCCGTCTTCCATAACGACGATTCAACAGTTTACTACACAAGAAATAGGATATGAAGGGAACTACGATGAATCCCATCACTAAAAAAAAGATTACAGAATACCTTGCTATCATATCATTATAAATTTGCACTTAAGAACTTCCTTACAACTTCTACTGGCAGTCCTCGCCGGTGGGCATAGTCTTCCAACTGGTCATTACCAATCTTTCCTATGGCAAAATAGCGAGCCTGCGGATGGGCTAATATCAAGCCAGAAACACTGGCATGCGGTTTCATAGCCCCACTTTCCGTCAGTCGGATGCCAACCTGTCTCAGTCCTATCAGTTCATCAATGACAAAGTTCAGACTCGTATCAGGCAGCGAGGGATAACCTACTGCAGGACGGATGCCTTGAAACTTCTCTATATGCATCTCCTGCATGGTCAATTGCTCATTGGGAGCATATCCCCAGTATTTCTTTCTCACCTCCTCATGCATACGTTCAGCAGTAGCTTCCGCCAGTCTGTCTGCCAACAGCTGCACCATCATCTTCTGATAGGCATCATGGTCAAAGTCTGTTTCCAGTCCCATATCGACCGAGGTGGCAAATACCCCTATCCTATCCGTCACTCCTGACGACAGCGGGCGCACAAAGTCTGCCAGACAAAGTGATTCAGCATTCTGTTGTTGCTGGCGGAGCAAAGGTATGCGCCTTTTGCCCACCACGATGTCATCACCCTCACTATTGGCCTCAAACAACAAAAACACGGCATGTGTCCGATAATGTCCCTGGAGCTTTGCCAGTGTATCATCTGCCTCTGCGCGTAGTTTTTCTTTCTCGCTCTCAGGTTTGCCATGCATCCCCCACGCATAAAAGAAATAGTCCCAGTTGATATAGGGTGCTACGTCATTGATTTGGTAATCAAGAAGCATGATTGAAACGAATTTCTTCTCCCAAGACCTCACTGTTCACGTGTCCGTCAACATAAACGGTCTTTCCATTACATAGCGTTCGCTCTACCCGCCACTGGTATTCATGACCTTCCATAGGACTCCATCCACACTTACTCAGAATGACATCCTTTGTCACTTTCCAGGGACTTCTCGGACGAACTATCACCATATCGGCACGATATCCTTTACGCAAAAAACCACGTTGCTCGACACCAAACAGGCGGGCAGGGTTATGACACATCAACTCCACCATTCGCTCTATAGTCAGCACCTTTTCATCTACAAGTTCGAGCATAGTGACCAACGAGAACTGAACCATCGGCATTCCACTGGCAGCGCGGACACATCCGCCCTGCTTCTGTTCCAGCAGATGGGGAGCATGGTCTGTACCAATTACTGTTATGCGACCGTCAGTCAATGCTTGACGTAGCAGGAATTGATCCACAGGCGTCTTGATAGACGGATTCACCTTGATTCTACTCCCCAGACGTTGATAGTCCAGTTCTGTGAAATAGAGATGACCCACACAGGCTTCTGCAGTGATGTTATCACCCACCAGTTCCAACTCCTCTGCGGTAGAGAGATGGGCGATATGCAGACGAGTGCCATATTTCCTAGCCAACTCCACAGCTTTTCTCGAAGAAGCCAGGCAGGCCTCTTCACTTCGTATCAAGGTATGCAGACTCACCTGCGGGTCTTCTCCCCAGGCTTTCTGAGCCTCAGCCATATTGTGATTGATGATGTCTGTATCCTCGCAATGCACCATCAAGGGCAATTTCACGGTAGAGAAGATTTTCTCCAACGTCTCTTGACCGTCAACCAGCATATTACCCGTTGAGGAGCCCATAAAAAGCTTGATGCCAGGAATACGATGCTCGTCCAGCTGGGCAAATGTAGGAATATTGTCGTTGGTGGCACCATAGAAAAAAGAGTAGTTCACATGACTGCATCGCTTGGCGCACTCAAACTTATCATTCAAAGTAGCAAGACTTGTGGTCTGTGGCTTACAATTAGGCATATCAAAATAGCTGGTGACCCCACCTGCAGCACAAGCCTTGCTCTCACTGTCGATATCTGCCTTTTCCGTAAGTCCCGGCTCACGGAAATGCACATGATCGTCAATCACACCGGGCAACACATAACAACCCGAAGCATCGATGATCTCATCAAACGATGACTCGGGCTGCTGATTATTAATATCTACAATATAGCCGTCTTCGATAACAACGCTGCCATCGAAAATCCGACCTTCATTGACAATGCGTCCACCCTTGACAACTATTCTCATTTCTGTTCTGGGACATTGGTCAGCGAAGGAGTCGATTGTGGCATGGTGACATCAGGCTGTGGCTTTGCAGCTTCATCCATGCCGTTCATACGGGCTTCGTTCTCCTGAGCTGTCTTATAATAGTCCTTCACGTAAGGATCATTCTTAAATTTCTCTGTGGCCTTGGACATAATGTCCTCAATCTGTGGAGTCAGCACAGGAAAACGATACTGGCTGGTAATCATCATGAATACACCAGGACCCAGCACGTTGTCGAAATTATTGACCACAAACTTAGTCACCAGTTCGTCTTCTTCAGCAGCAATAGCATTGGCTTCTGCTGAGAGGCGTTCGTCAATTACCTGTTCGTCAATACCATCTAACAGCATTTGACTCTGCCGGTGTGACAATTCATTCATGCGATTTGACAACTGGTTATGCTTGTCTATGAACTTATAAAGGCTATCGTTTAATGGTGTACCACCGACGCTCTGCGAGGCATTATCTATCTTGATGGTAATCTCACCCTCTTCCAAAACGACAGGCATGATGCTCTCATCGCCCATAAAGAGGTTAGCCATACGCACAGTATCCAACAGCCCGGCAAAGTGGAATTCTCCATGTACCACATCACAAGAGTCGATATTCTTCACCTCATTATCCTTGAGTGCCTTCAAGTATAGCTTACTTCCGTCCAGTGCAGATATCGATGACGAACCTTGCACATTATAGGAACTGGCACACGATGACACCGCGGCAACGAGGACAAACATATAGAATATTTTGTTCATAAACGAATCATAGTTGTTCAAATCATTGGCAAATGTACAACCTTATATCGAAATAAGAAAAAATATTTGCGCATTTTAAAACATTTGCGCAATTATTAGCGTTTTTTTGCCTCTTTTTCTAATTCGTTAGCAATTCTATGGCTAGCATATAGTTGTAAGATGGCAGCTACAAGCAGTACGACAATCCAATTGTTGTGTACATATTTTATATATATAAGTTGATTGATGCCAAAGAAGTTCGACTGGCTGGCAAGCATCAGTAGTCCTGCCAACAAGAAAAAGACATCACTGGTCAACAGGATACGACGCAGACGGCGAATGGTGAAGTTATTACCGTCGTACGATTGGCGCATCTGCATAGCAGCAAACATCAGGGCTCCAGGAGAAAAGATGTAAGCAGCCCATGACTGAAGGAACATACTTCCGCCTGCTCCTATTACCATCAGGAGTCCACCAATCAGCAATATGAAGGTTTCCGTTTTACTCAGCTGTCTCATTGCTTATCATACTTGATGGAACATTCTCGTCATCGCTTAGCACAAAGATATCCTCGTCGTCAGCTTTCATAAAATAGCGTTCTCGAGCTATCTTCTCAATTGACTTAGGATTCCGCTCCAGCTCCCGGATTTGGGCTTTGTCGTGATTATAGCGCTTTTCGTATTCACCTATTTCTTCTTTCAACTCGCTGATATACTGTTGGTTGCGGACATGTTTCCATACACTGTTTTCATCCAGGAAACCAATTAAAAGCACGGCAAAAAAAATCACAACGATGTACTTCAGGCCTTTTACGTGATATATTCTAAGTAAAAAATTCTTAACCTTCTTCATTTTATATTCATTTTCGACTGCAAAGATATAAATAAATTCTCATTTCTTATTTCACATTTCTCTTTTTTTTCATACCTTTGTACGCAAATTCTATTTTTGTTATGGAAGAATATATTGTATCAGCGCGAAAATACAGGCCTATCTCCTTCGATACGGTGGTAGGACAGCAGGCACTGACCACCACACTGAAGAATGCAGTAAAGAGCGGAAAACTGGCTCACGCCTACCTCTTCTGCGGGCCACGCGGTGTGGGCAAGACCACCTGCGCCCGTATCTTTGCCAAAGCCATCAACTGTCTTACGCCAACTGCCGAGGGTGAAGCATGCGGACAATGTGAGAGCTGCCAGGCTTTCAACGAACAGCGTTCGTATAACATCTTCGAGTTGGATGCCGCCTCCAACAACTCCGTAGAGCATATCAAGTCGCTCATGGAACAGACACGCATTCCACCTCAGATTGGCAAGTACAAGGTGTTCATCATTGACGAGGTGCACATGCTGTCAACTGCGGCATTCAATGCGTTTCTAAAAACGCTGGAGGAACCACCTGCTCACGTCATCTTCATCCTGGCTACTACGGAGAAACATAAGATTCTCCCCACCATCCTCTCTCGTTGTCAGATATACGACTTCGAGCGAATGACGGTTCGCAACACCATCGACCATCTGAAGTCTGTTGCCGAGAAAGAGGGCATCACCTACGAGGAAGAAGCTTTGGCTGTCATTGCGGAGAAAGCTGACGGAGGTATGCGCGATGCCTTGAGTATATTCGACCAGGCTACCTCTTTCTGTCAAGGGAACATCACCTATCAAAAGGTTATTGAAGACCTGAACGTGCTCGATTCTGAGAATTACTTCCAGATTATTGACCTGAGCATTGAGAACAAGGTGGCAGACATCATGGTCTTGCTTAACAGCATCATCAGCAAGGGATTCGACGGAGGATTGCTCATCGCCGGACTTGCCAAGCATGTGCGCAATGTATTGATGGCTCGTGATGAACAGACCCTTCCTCTGCTTGAGGTAAGCGACCAGCAACGTGAGCGGTATAAGCAACAAGCCAAGAAATGTTCTGCGCCATTCCTATACAAAGCCTTACAGCTGATGAACCAATGCGACATCAATTATCGCCAGTCTAGCAACAAGCGCTTATTGACAGAACTGACCCTTATAGAAATCGCACAGATCACACAGCCCGACGAGGGGGCAGGCAGTGGGCGTAAGCCCAGAAGATTAAAATCCCTGTTTAAGCAACTGATACAGCAGGCTCAGCCCAAGAAAGCAGCTCCACAGGTGGCTGCGGCTGAGCCCGTTGTATCAACCCCTTCTGTTGATTCCAGTAAATCAAGATTATCCAAAGACACTAACGTCTCCAGCAAGCCTGCTGCTGTCGCCTCGACAACCTATAATCCAGCTTCCCGACCTCAACTGAAAACCAAGATAGGATTCTCTTGGAATAACCTCCGCAACAAGGATAACCCCAAGAGCAAAATGTCCATCATTCCTGGTTCTCTCAGTAACGATGACCCCAACTTGGCACGAATTAATGACCAAGAATCATTCGAACAGCAAGACTTGGAACTGCAGTGGATGTCCATGTGTAACCGTATGCCCCAACAACTGAGCGGTATCGCTTCACGCATGAAGAACATGACACCCGTCATCACCGAATTCCCACATGTTGAATTGGTGGTTGAAAACCAATTGGCAAAAGACCAGATAGAGAACATCAAAGGCAGCATTCTCAGTACCCTGAAGACCTATCTCCACAACAAGTCCATTGACTTCACCATCCGCGTGGCTGAACACCAAGAGCAAGTGCGGCCCCTTACTCGTAGTGAACAATACGAGGCCATGGCAAAAGAAAATCCCTCAATCAAAAAACTGAGGGACCTCTTAGATCTTGAATTAGCTTAATATTTCACTTTTCACTAAATCAACTGCATTCCCAACTGCTTGCACTGCTGGCGCATCTCATCAGGCCAGATAGAAGCCTGTATCTCTCCAATATGCCCTTTGTGCAACAGTACCATACACAGTCTGCTCTGACCGATACCGCCACCAATGCTTAAAGGCAACTCATCGTTCAGCAGTTTCTGGTGGAAATAGAGGCTCTTGCGTTCCTCCTTACCTTCCAGCTGCAACTGGCGCAACAACGACTCCTTATCAACACGGATACCCATCGACGACAACTCAAAACTTCTGCCCAGCACAGGATACCATATCAGGATATCACCATTCAGACCCTTCATGCCGTTCTCGCCCATCGTAGTCCAGTCATCATAGTCTGGAGCACGTCCGTCATGCTTCTCGCCATTCGACAATTTTCCACCAATACCTATAATAAATACGGCACCATATTTTTGGCAGATAGCATCCTCCCGCTCCTTCGGAGTCTTATCAGGATACATCTGCAATAATTCTTCAGCATGAATGAAGTGAATCTTTTCCGGTAAGAAAGGCTTTATCTGCGGATAGGTCTCACAGGTCAGATACTCCGTACGACGAATAGCTGCATAGATGCGCTCCACCACATTTTTCAGGAATGCCACCGTACGCTGTTCTTTCTTAATCACAGCTTCCCAGTCCCACTGGTCCACATACAGCGAATGCAGGTTGTCGAGCTCTTCATCAGCACGGATGGCATTCATATCCGTATAGATACCATAGCCCGGCTCAATCTTATATTCCGCTAGTGACAATCGCTTCCATTTTGCCAGCGAGTGAACCACCTCAGCCCTAGCGTCTCCCAAATCTTTGATAGGGAAAGTCACGGCACGCTCCACACCATTCAAATCATCGTTGATACCCAGTCCCTGCAATACAAACAATGGAGCTGTCACACGACGTAGGCGTAATTCTGTCGATAGGTTCTGCTGAAAAAATTCCTTAATCAGTTTAATGCCCTGCTCCGTCTGTTTCGTATCGAGCAGGGGCTCGTAGTCTATGGGTTTTATCAGTTGACTCATCTTTTCTACTTACAATTTGACTATTTACAATCTACTATTTTCAACAATTATGCGTGCAAAGGTACTACTTTTACTTTAATTTGCAAGTAAAAACCCTAAGTATTTTCGCAAAATGATAGCATTTTATTGATTTCTATATCATTTTGCACTTTTAAACATACACCTTTGAATCCTGTCCTAAGTACTTTTACTCGAAAAAAGCCAAATAAATTTGTTTATTTGCTCGTTTATTCGTACCTTTGCATGCGCTATCCCAAAAGCACCGGTCCCGTAGCTTAGCTGAATAGAGCGTCAGATTCCGGTTCTGAAGGTCTTGCGTTTGAATCCCAACGGGATCACGAATAAGATAGTTAGGAGCATAGCTCAGTTGGTTTAGAGCGCTTCAGTCACATTGAAGAGGTCTTGGGTTCGAGTCCCAATGTTCCTACCTTTATTTACCTAAATCTTCTATCAGCTTGTCGAAGTCTGAGAGGAAAGTCTGGTCTTGAATCCTCCAGAATTTCTCATATTCCCCTAACGCTTTGGCTTCAGCTTCCTCGTGAGTCACGGAGCCGGCATCGGGCAGGATGTCTGCATCCGATACTTTCAAATAATGCTCCAACACCTGTTTCCATTCAGCCATCGTTGTCAAGACATGCCGCCTCGCCCTTCGCTCTGCTATTTCAAGGAATGCCGTTGTCAGCAAGTTCAGTTCATCCACTTCCTTCTCTGAAAGATAGTTCTTGGCTATCGTCACATCACTTTTAACAACTCTGCCATCAGGCGCATTCTTCCACGTCATCAGTCCCATGTGAGGCTTCTCTGCATCAGCACGGTCATAGACGATTTCTGCAGCCGTCTGGTGAGTCACGGCATAGTGCATCATGTTCTGTACAGTCTTATAGAAGGTACGTGTTATCTCACTATTCTTGTCATAGTCGCTGCTGCACTCGGCATAGATGTCCGTTATCTTCTGATAATAACGACGCTCTGAGGTACGTATCTCACGGATGCGATCCAGCAATTCCTCAAAGTAGTCTGCCCCAAAGGGATTCTTGCCTTTCAGACGTTCATCGTCCATCACAAAACCCTTGATGATATACTCCTTCAAAACCTCTCGCGCCCAGATGCGAAATTGGGTCGCCTCGTAACTATTCACCCGATAACCAACTGCAATAATCGCATCAAGATTATACAGCAGAACGCCCTGTTCATCGCAATTGTCCGACGGAATTCGAATTTTTCGAATTGCTGTGGACAATTGCACTTCACCACTCTCGTCAATCTGAGTCAGATGATAGTTAATCGTTGAAAGTGCAACGTTGAACAACTCAGACATTCGCTTCTGCGACAGCCAAAAGGTTTCCTGACTGAAAAGCACGTTCACATTCACCTTACCTGTGCTCGAACGATATATTAACACATTACC
>ODAI013793991.1_pt1 | contig 69579 bp, 65 predicted proteins | sample 1539321 | NCBI WGS metagenome assembly ODAI01 (sample SAMN02144231, study PRJEB22623) | gut metagenome | biome: sheep rumen | host: Ovis aries | place: New Zealand
ACAACAACAAATATCAACCTTCCTTTCATTTCAGCAGGCGCTGATGGCCCTAAGCACTTCGATGTAGACCTTACAAGAGCTAAATTCGAAGAACTTATCCATGACCTTGTTGAGAGAACAGCAATCCCTGTTCAGAACGCTATGAAAGATGCAGGTCTTACAAATTCAGATATCGGAAAGGTTCTCCTTGTAGGTGGATCAACTCGTGTTCCTTGCGTAGTTGAGAAGGTTAAGCAGCTTACAGGCCAGGAGCCTTCAAAGAACCTTAACCCCGATGAGTGCGTTGCTATCGGTGCTTCTATCCAGGGTGGTAAGCTCGCTGGAGATGCAGGCGCAGGTGATATCCTTCTTCTTGATGTAACACCTCTTTCACTTTCAATCGAGACAATGGGTGGTGTTGCTACAAGACTTATCGAGCGTAATACAACTATTCCTACAAAGAAGAGCCAGGTATTCTCAACAGCAGCTGACAATCAGACAGCCGTTGATATCAACGTCCTTCAGGGGGAGAGACAGTTCGCTAAGGACAATAAGTCACTCGGACAGTTCAGACTTGACGGAATTCCTCCGGCAATGAGAGGTGTTCCTCAGATCGAGGTAACATTTGATATCGATGCAAACGGTATCGTTAATGTATCTGCTAAGGATCTTGGAACAGGAAAAGAGCAGCACATCACAATTACAGCAGGATCAAACATGTCTGATGAGGATATCGATAAGGCTGTTAAGGAGGCTCAGGAATATGAAGCACAGGATAAGAAGCGTAAAGAAGGAATTGATGCGCGTAACGATGCTGATTCATTTGTATTCCAGACTGAGAAAGCTCTTCAGGAAGTTGGCGACAAGATAGACGCTTCACAGAAGCAGGTAGTTGAGGATGACATCAAAGCTCTTAAGGAAACTCTCGAGAGCACAAAGGATAAAGAGCTTTCAGACAGCGAGATTGATTCTCTCAAGAGCCAGAAAGAAAAGCTTATGACTGATGCTCAGGCACTCTTTGCTAAGATGTATGAAGGTGCTCAGGCAGCAGGTGCCGGCCCTGATATGGGTGCAGCAGGAGCAGGTCCTGACATGGGCGGTGCTTCAAATGCAGCTGATAACAATGATAACGTTGTTGACGGCGATTACAGAGAAGTATAATTAGTTTTACGATAAAGATTCTGATAGCCAGACGAATAATCGCCTGGCTATTCGGAGCATTTTGAAACAGAGAGAAAATTTGATGATATTTGAGGAGTGTTATGGCAGAGCAAAAGCGTGACTACTATGAGGTTCTCGGAGTAAGTAAGAGTGCCTCTGATGATGAGATTAAAAAAGCATATCGTGTACTTGCTAAAAAATATCATCCTGACATGAATCCCGGAGACGCATCTGCAGCAGAGAAGTTTAAAGAAGCTTCCGAAGCATATGCCGTACTCAGCGATCCTGAGAAAAAGAGACAGTACGATCAGTTTGGTCATGCTGCTTTTGAAGGCGGATCCGGTGGATTTGGCGGATTTGATTTTAACGGTGCGGATTTCGGAGACATATTCGGAGATATATTCGGAGATTTCTTCGGAGGCGGAAGGTCACGTGGTGGCGCAAGAAGTGGCCCTTCTAAGGGAGCCAATTTGCGTGCCAGCGTAAGGATTACTTTCCTCGAAGCTGTATTTGGCTGCGAGAAAGAACTTGATCTTACGATAAAAGACCCCTGCCCTACATGTCATGGAACCGGTGCTAAGCCCGGAACTTCGGCACAGACATGTCCTAAGTGCGGAGGAAAAGGACAGATTGTATATACACAGCAGTCATTCTTTGGCACTGTAAGAAATGTCCAGACATGTCCGGAATGTGGCGGAACAGGTAAAGTTATCAAGGATAAGTGTACCGATTGCCACGGAACAGGATATATTGCAAGCAGGAAAAAGATTCAGGTTACGATCCCTGCAGGTATAGATAACGGACAGAGTGTACGAATCCGTGATAAGGGTGAGCCTGGAATAAACGGTGGCCCGAGAGGAGATCTTCTTGTTGAAGTTATCATCTCAGATCATCCTATCTTCCAGAGAGAGGGATACGACATTTATTCCATGGTGCCGGTATCATTTGCGGTTGCAACTCTCGGAGGAACGGTTCTTATCGATACTGTAGACGGTAAGGTCGCTTATGATGTGAAGGCCGGAACTCAGACGGATACAAGAGTGAGACTTCGCGGAAAAGGCGTTCCTTCGCTCAGAGATAAGTCGGTTCGCGGCGATCACTATGTAACACTTGTTGTGCAGGTTCCCGAGAAAATTTCAAAAGAAGCAAAAGACATTCTTAAGAAATTTGATGAACTCACAGGTGACTCTCTTACAGCAGCAGAGCGCATGATGGATTCCAAGGATAAAGATCCCGGAGGAGATAATCCCGGCAGCAAGAAAAAGAAATCATTTTGGAAATAAAATTTACTTATAAATTTTGCTTATGAATTGATTTGTGGTATACTTCCGTAGTTAGAAATGACTACGGAAGTTTTTGTGTAGAGCAGTTAACGAGGTATTATCGAGTTTACTGCGAACCATGCGAGTTCACTTGGCGAGGTTTTATCGAGCCTAGTGAAGCTTGCAGTACATTTTTATAGGTGAAAAGATATGAAATGGATGCGTTTTAGAGTTCGTACAAACGAAGAGGCGGAAGATATCATAATAAGTTACCTGGAAGATATAGGGCTTGAAGGTGCGCAGATTGAAGATAATGCGCCTTTGACTGCTTCCGATAAAGAGCAGATGTTTATTGATGCGCCCGAGCTTGAGCCTGATAATACAGAGACAGGAATAGAAGAAGGCGTCGCTTATCTCAATTTCTTTTTGGAAATCGATGATAATAACATGCTGACTGTCGAGTATTCGGATGATAACGGTGAATATGCTACGGTTAAGAGAACTCCTGATGAAATGCTTTCACAGATAAAAGAAAAGCTTGCCGAACTCAAAGCTTTTACAGATATAGGCGACGGGACAGTTTCTGTTGATGTGACGGAAGATATTGACTGGATAAACAACTGGAAGCAGTATTTTCATAAGTTTTATATAGATGATGTTCTTATTATCCCTTCATGGGAGAAAGAAACCGATGAGGATAAAGAAAAGGCTGAGATGGTTCTTCACATAGATCCCGGAACAGCTTTTGGAACAGGAATGCATGAAACTACCCAGCTCTGCATCAGAATGCTCAGAAAGTACGTTACACCTGAGACGGAACTTTTAGATGTAGGAACGGGAAGCGGAGTTCTTTCCATTCTTTCTCTTATGTTCGGTGCAAAGCACGCTGTCGGAACAGATCTTGATGAATGCGCCGTTCCCGCGGTAAAAGAAAATATGGAGAACAACAACATAAGTCCCGATAAGTTTGACATGATGATCGGAAATATCATAGATGACAAAGAGATACAGGACAAAGTCGGATATGATAAGTATGATATTGTTGTTGCGAACATACTTGCAAACGTACTTGTTCCACTCACACCGGTTATTATGAACAATCTTAAGAGCGGCGGAATATATATCACATCGGGAATAATCGACACTAAAGAGGAAGAAGTCAAAAAAGCACATCTTGATGCCGGACTTGAGATACTTGAGATCCATCATCAGGGAGACTGGGTTTCTATCACATCGAGGAAAAATTGATGTACCATTTTTTTGTTGAAAGCGCGCAGATAAGTCCTGATTTAAAGCGCGTTGATATAGTCGGAGCGGATTACAATCATATAGCAAATGTGCTCAGGATGAAGGTCGGAGAGCAGTTTTCTGTAAGCATCAGAGAAGAAAACGACGGCAGAGAGCTCTTTTATGAGATTGAAGAGATCAATAAGACAAGCGTTGTCGGGAAACTTTGCTTTGTAGAGGAAGTGGGAAATGAACTTCCGTCTAAGATCTATCTTTTCCAGGGACTTCCGAAGGTTGATAAAATGGAGCTCATCATTCAGAAGGCTGTTGAACTCGGAGCTTTTGAGATTATACCTATGTCTACCAAAAGGTGTATAGTTAAGCTTGATGCAAAAAAAGCTGAATCAAAAGTCAAGAGATGGCAGGCAATAGCGGAGGCGGCAGCCAAGCAGAGTAAGAGAGCGGTCATTCCTGTGGTGAAAGAACCGATGACGATGAAGCAGGCAATAGAGTATGCAAAAGATCTTGACGTAAAGCTCATACCCTATGAGCTTGCCGAGCATATAGATGAAACCAAGAAGATAATTGAGGGTATAAAGCCCGGAGAAAATATCGCTGTATTTATCGGACCGGAAGGCGGTTTTTCGGAAGAGGAAGTGGCATTTGCCAAGGAAAACGGAGTTCTTCCGATAACACTCGGAAAGAGAATACTCAGAACAGAAACAGCAGGTTTTACGGTTATTTCATGGCTTATGTATCATTTAGAAGGATGAGAAATGGAAGCATATTTGGATAATTCGGCTACAACAAGAGCATTTGATGAAGTTGCGGACCTTGTAGCTAAGATAATGAAAGAAGAATACGGAAATCCATCAAGTGTCCATCACATGGGACTTGTTTCCGGAGAAAGGCTTGCACAGGCGAGAGAGACTATTGCATCAACGCTTAAAGTTGACAGCAATGAGATAGTCTTTACTTCGGGCGGAACAGAATCTGATAATTTTGCCATAATCGGTGCCGCAAGAGCAAATAAGTGGCGCGGAAAGCACATCATAACCACATCGATCGAGCACCCTGCGGTACTTGTGACTATGGAATATCTGCAGAAAGAGGGATTTGAGATAACTTATCTTCCTGTCGATCATGAAGGAAAAGTGAGCCTTGATGACCTTAAATCTGCGATAAGAGAAGACACTATTCTTGTGTCTATGATGTTTGTAAATAATGAGATCGGGACCATTGAACCTGTTGCAGAAGCGGGACAACTTATAAAGGCAATAAACAAAGACATTGTTTTCCATGTGGATGCGGTTCAGGCATACGGTAAAGTTCAGATCCGTCCAAGAGCAATGAATATAGACCTTATGTCCGTAAGCAGTCATAAGATACATGGACCAAAGGGAGTAGGTTTTTTATATATCAAAAAAGGAACCAAGATCGTGCCTATAAACTATGGCGGAGGTCAGCAGAAAGGCATGAGGTCGGGAACCGAGAACGTTCCGGGAATCGCGGGGCTTGCCCTTGCAGCTAAGATGTGCCATGATGATTTTAAAAATCGTATCGGAAAGTTGTATGAACTTAAGAAATATCTCATTGATTCGCTTAATGAGAGAATAACCGATATTAAAATAAACGGACCTTCTTGTGAGGACGGAGCACCGCACATCGTGAGCCTTTCGATAAGAGGACTTGCGGCTGAGACAGTTCTTAACATGCTTAGCAGTAAGAAAATCTATGTTTCTGCGGGAAGCGCATGTTCATCAAACAATCCGCATGTGTCGGATACGCTTGTTGCTGTGGGAGTTGAAAGAGAACTTCTTGAATCCACGATAAGGATTAGTATGTCAGTTATGACAACCAAGGAGGAGATTGACTTTTTCCTTGATACACTTTGTTCGCAGGTTGAGAATATGAGAATGTTCTATCGCCACTGATGTCTTTAGAAAATGAGGAGTAGATATGCAGTATCATGCTTTTGTAATTAAATATGCCGAGATCGGCGTTAAGGGAAAAAACAGATATATCTTTGAGGAAGCGCTTGTTAAGCAGATAGAGAGAGTTCTTTCAAAGTGTGACGGTGAATTTGAAGTTTCAAGAGTTGCGGGAAGAATGTACGTTGAAGCAAAGGACTTTGATTTTGACGAGACAGTCGGACAGCTCAAGACCGTGTTTGGTGTTACGGGAATATGCCCCGCAGTTTCAATCGAAAGAGACGGAGAGAATCGTCTTCCCGATGTTGACGGAGTTGCAAAGGCAGTGATTGATTTCGTTGACGGAGTTTATCCTGTAAAGAACAAGACATTCAAGGTTAAAGTAAGAAGAGTAGATAAGAGCTATCCCATGGATTCAATGGAGCTTGCTGCGGAACTCGGAGCAAGGATTCTTGATGCATACAGCGAGATGAAAGTTGATGTGCATAACCCGGATATCCTTATTAATGTTGAGATCAGAGAAAAGCTCAACATCTTCTCAGAAGTTATCCCGGGACCCGGCGGAATGCCGATCGGAACTGCCGGAAAGGCAATGCTTCTTTTATCGGGAGGAATTGATTCTCCTGTAGCAGGATATATGATCGCTAAAAGAGGTGTTGATATCGAGGCTGTTTATTTCAATGCTCCTCCATATACAAGTGAGAAGGCTAAACAGAAAGTAATAGACCTTGCAGGTGTCATTGCAAAATATACAGGAAAAGTAAAACTGCATGTCATTAACTTTACAGATATACAGATGTATATTTACAAACAGTGTCCTCATGATGAGCTTACTATAATCATGAGAAGATACATGATGAGAATCGCCGATACACTTGCTCAGAATTCAGGATGTATGGGACTTGTTACGGGCGAGAGTATCGGGCAGGTTGCATCTCAGACCATGCAGAGTCTTATGTGCACGGGCGAGGTTGTTACCGATATCCCTGTTTACAGACCTCTTATCGCATTTGATAAACAGGATATTGTGGATATCTCTTACAAAATTGATGCATATGAGACATCAATACTTCCTTATGAGGATTGCTGCACGATATTCGTTGCAAAGCATCCGGTTACAAAGCCCAGGGCTGATATTATCAGGAAACATGAAGAGAATCTCAGTGAGAAGATCGATGAACTTGTGAAAACTGCACTTGAGACAGATGAAGTGATTGTGATTGAGAAATAAAGGTAAGTGCTCTGCTCAAAAAAAGACCATCCGTAATGGATGGTCTGAATAATCTTTTTTAGGGATCTGATTTTTTATCAGATCAAATAAGGTTTTAAAATGTCGAGAACTTCGTCTGCACCGTCCTCAGCGTGGATATTAAGATCAATCGGCTTAGAAAGGTCGAGTGAAAAAATACCCATAATAGATTTTGCATCGATAACATATCTTCCCGAAACGAGATCGAAGTCATAATCGAACTTTGTGATGTCGTTTACGAAGGATTTTACCTTGTCGATAGAATTGAGTGAAATCTTAACGGTCTTCATTGCGCAAATACCTCCTTCTTTTCTTTATAGTAAACGTAGAAAGTGTAAAAGTCAATGCAAAAAAACATCAGAAACCTAAAGATTGCGTTGCATAATCTTGGGTGCAAAGTAAATAATTATGAGATGGATGTCATGAGCCAGAAAATCAAGGAAGCGGGCGGTATAATTGTGCCGTTTGGAGAGAAGGCAGACGTCTATATTATCAATACATGCACAGTGACAAATATCGCCGACAGGAAGTCCAGACAGATGCTTCATAAGGCCAAAAAAGAGAATCCGGATTCCGTTGTTGTAGCAGTCGGATGCTATGTTGAGACCGGCATTGAAGGCGTCAAAAAGGATGAATGTATCGATCTTGCGGTGGGAAATAACAAAAAGGCAGAGATAGTCGAGATCCTTGATGAATTTCTTGAAGTAAGGAACGAGTATGATGACAAGACACTTGGCGGAACATCCATAATAGATATAAATAAGACTTCCGAATATGAAGATATGACACTTAGCGAACTTCCCGGAAGAACAAGAGCTTATATCAAGATTCAGGACGGATGTAACCAGTTCTGTACATATTGTGTCATTCCGTATGCAAGAGGCAGAATTCGCAGTAGGGATATGGATGACATTCTGGCTGAGATTGAAGGACTTGTGAAGAAGGGCTGTAAGGAAGTTGTCCTTACCGGAATCCACATAAGTTCTTACGGTGTGGATAAGGGAGAGTCCGCGATCATTGATCTTGTGGAAAAGATAAATGGCATAGAAGGACTTGAGCGCGTAAGACTGAGCTCTTTAGAGCCGAGAATCATAACAAGAGAAAATGCAAAGAGGCTTGGGGCACTGAAAAAACTTTGTCCTCATTTCCATCTTTCGCTTCAGAGCGGATCGGATTCTGTTCTTAAGAGAATGAACAGACATTATACGTCTGCAGATTTTAAGGCAGGAGTGGAGTATCTTCGTGAAGCATTCGAAAATCCTGCAATAACAACCGATATTATTGTCGGCTTCCCCGGTGAGACTGAGGAAGAATTCGAAGAGTGCAGAAAATTTGTGGAAGACATCAACTTCTATGAGATACATGTCTTTAAGTATTCACCGAGAAAAGGTACGGTTGCTGCCGGAATGAAAGAGCAGCTCACAGACAGGCAGAAGAGTGTAAGAAGCGATGTGCTTCTTAATCTGACAAAAGAGCAGTCAAAGAGCTATCGTGAAGGTTTCCTTGGCAAAGAACTTTCGGTTCTCTGGGAAGATACTGAAGAAATAAATAAGATTACATACGTTATCGGTCATACTGACAAATATGTCAGAGTTGCGGTGCCGGAGAGCGAAGCAAACGCATATGGTGCGATAAGTGGTGAGATTTCCAAGGTTATTCCGAGAATATTTCTGAATACCGATACATTGCTTATTTGAATACAGTAGTGTAATATTAACTTATACAGTGCGATATCTGAATTTAAGCGGCCGATTTATGGCAGCTTCAAAATATAAAATTTTTTATGATGATTGGAGAAAAAATATGGCAGAACAGAATTTGGGTAACACTCAGTTTTTTAAAGTCGAAGCAGATCCTGATACGGGTGTTAAAAAAGTTCTTTCGGTTGTTTATGATGCCCTGCTTGAAAAAGGATACAATCCGGTGAATCAGATTGTCGGCTACATTATGTCAGGCGATCCGACTTATATCACAAGCCACAAGGGAGCAAGAAGCCTTATCATGAAAGTAGAGCGTGATGAGCTTGTGGAAGAGATGCTTACAGAGTATATCAAGAGCAACGAGTGGGCAAGAAAATAATAAGAGAGTATATAGATGCGAATAATGGGTCTTGATTACGGATCGCGTACGGTTGGAGTGGCTTTAAGTGATGAGCTGCTTATTACCGCTCAGGCAAAAGAAATAATCCGTAGGAAAGAAGAAAACAAACTTAGAAGAACACTGGCTCGCATAGAGGAACTTATAACCACTTACGGAGTAGAGAAGATAGTTCTCGGACTCCCTGTAAATATGGATATGACGCCTTCTGAGCGTTCGCAGTTGTGCCTTGAATTCAAGGATAGAATAGAAAGACGTACCGATGTCCCGGTGGTAATGTGGGATGAAAGACTTACAACAGTTGCAGCAGATGAGATTATGGACGAACTCGGAATAAAAGGTCGTGAAAGAAAAGAGTACGTTGATATGATTGCTGCGCAGGTTATCCTTCAGGATTATCTGGATAACAGAAAAGAATAATGGTGATTGATTTTGGAAAAGATTATATTTAGCCCTGACGGTGGTGAAGCTGTAGAGTTTTACTGCCTCGAGCAGACAGTGATAGGTGCAAAGACTTATTTGCTTGTCACAGATGAAGAAGATGGTGACGGAGAGGCGCTTATTTTGCGCGATGACTCCGATATAAAAGATGAAGAAGCGGTTTATGTTATTGTAGACGACGACTTGGAACTGGATGCGGTTGCAGGTGTATTTCGTAAGCTGCTTTCTGAGGATGGCATAGATCTCGATATTTAACGGGCAAAGGGTTAATATTGGGTTTTATGCGTCCGCCATAGAAGTGGAGGAATAATTATTGAGCAAGAAAAAAACTGAAAATGAGTCCAAACTGCAGATCATACCTTTGGGTGGTCTTGAGCAGATTGGAATGAATATCACTGCCTTCAGGTATGAAGACAGTATTATTGTAGTGGATTGCGGTCTGTCTTTCCCTGACGACGACATGCTGGGAATCGATCTTGTAATCCCCGATGTTACTTTTTTACAGGAAAACATTGATAAAGTGAAGGGCTTTGTGATCACTCACGGCCACGAAGATCACATCGGAGCACTTCCTTATATTTTGCATGAGCTTAATGTTCCTGTGTATGCTACAAGACTTACAATGGGAATCATCGAGCACAAGCTTGAAGAGCACAATTTACTTAAAAGCACCAGAAGAAAAGTTGTAAAATTCGGACAGTCTATCAATCTCGGCCAGTTTAGAGTCGAGTTCATCAGAACAAATCATTCTATAGTAGATGCGGCGGCGCTCGCAATCTATTCACCTGCGGGAACCGTAGTTCATACCGGTGATTTCAAAGTCGACTATACACCCGTCTTTGGAGATCCTATCGATCTTCAGAGATTTGCAGAGATTGGTAAAAAAGGTGTTCTGGCGATCATGTGTGATTCAACAAACGCCGAGAGACCCGGATTTACCGCTTCGGAAAAGACTGTCGGAAGAGCTTTTGACAATCTTTTTGAGGAACATGAGAATTCAAGGATAATAATCGCAACATTTGCATCTAACGTTGACAGAGTTCAGCAGATTATCAATACAGCGCATAAGTGCGGAAGAAAAGTAGTTATCGAAGGTCGAAGCATGGTCAGCATCATTGATATTGCCCAGAGACTTGAATGTCTGCAGATTCCCGATGACACACTTGTCGATATTGATAATATCAAGAACTATCCCGATAACAAGACTGTCATCATAACAACGGGAAGCCAGGGAGAAAGTATGGCTGCTCTCAGCCGAATGGCAAGCGGACAGCACAGAAAGATCTCAATTGGTGCAGGTGATACTGTTATTTTCTCATCACATCCCATTCCGGGAAATGAGAAGGCTGTAACAAATATAATCAATGAACTTCAGATGAAGGGCGCGGATGTAATTTTCCAGGATGTGCATGTTTCCGGACACGCGTGTCAGGAAGATATAAAGCTTCTTTATACGCTTGTTAAGCCCAAGTATTCAATCCCTGTTCACGGTGAATACAGGCATCTTATAGCTCAGAGAAAGATTGCAAAAGAACTTGGAATTCCAAAAGAAAATATCTTTATATTACATTCTGGTGATATACTTGAACTTGATGAAAATAGTGCTAAAGTAAAAGGAAAGGTTCCTGCGGGAGCAATTCTTGTTGACGGACTTGGAGTGGGAGACGTTGGAAATGTTGTACTCAGAGACAGACAGCACCTTGCCGAGGATGGTATAGTAATAGTAGTATTCGGACTCGATAAAGGCAGCGGACAGCTAGTTTCCGGACCGAGTATTGTTTCAAGAGGATTTGTATATGTAAGGGAATCGGACAAATTGATCGACGATGCAACAGATCTTGTTTTGGACGAAGTTACGGAAGCTCTTGAAAAGGGAGTGACTGACTGGGGCAAACTTAAGAACATTGTTAAAGAAGTCCTCAGCGATTACATATGGAAGAAGACAAAGAGAAGACCCATGATAATGCCGATAATCATGGACACAAATTTCTGATACGAATCGGTTGTTTGTCGTATCACTTAAGGGGAATAGCTATATGAATTCAAGAAAATTGGGATATGGAATTTTTGATTCCACGACAAAGATTGTTTTTATAGTCGTAGTGGCGTTTATTATAATTGCTGGCGCTAAGACAGCTTATTATTACGGCTATCATCTTTTTAATCAGACAGCGGTGTATGACGGAGAAGGTGACGGTGAAACAGTCAGCGTTACCATTGAAGACGGAGACGATTCCGGCGCTATTGCCGATAAGCTTGCTGAGGCAGGTCTCATAAAAGATAAGAGACTTTTTAAGATGCAGGAAAGGTTCTCCGATTGTAAAGGAAAAGAGAAAGCGGGAACATACGAGTTAAATACCAAAATGACTCCCGAAGATATGCTCAAGACGATGTCAGGTCTTGTGCTTAGTGAAGATGGCAAAACATGGGTGGAAGCTTCAACCACATCATCTTCAAGCGGAAGTAAGGCAGTGGAAGAAGATGAGGATCTTGCTCCCGAAGAAGAGGAAGAGCCTGTAGAAGCTGAAGGCGAAGATGCCGAAGAAAGTGAAGGAGAAGAGAAAGAGAGTGATTGATCAGGATAGGATGACAGCGTTTATCAATTCGCTGGACAGAGGTAACACTCCATTTCTTGATGAACTAGAGAGAGAAGCGAAGGCCGGCGATGTCCCCATTATAAGGAAGGACACGCAGGCACTTCTTAAGTTCCTTATGGCGCAGGCCAAACCTAAAAATATTTTGGAAGTTGGCTGCGCTGTAGGTTTTTCGGCGCTTCTGATGGCGGAATATTCAGATGAAGATACCCGGATAACCACCATAGAAAAATACGAGAAAAGAATTCCCGTAGCAAAAGAGAATTTCAAAAAATACGATTCTAACAATAAAATCACACTTTTGGAGGGTGATGCGACTGAGATTTTGAAAACGCTTTCCCAAGGGTATGATTTTATTTTTATGGATGCGGCTAAGGCGCAGTATATCAATTTTTTACCCGAGTGCTTAAGGATACTTAACAAGGGTGGTCTGCTCGTTTCCGATAATGTGCTTCAGGACGGCGATGTTATAGAATCAAGATTTGCCGTTACGAGGCGTGACCGCACGATTCATGCGAGAATGAGAGAGTATCTGTATGAACTTAAACATAATGATTCGTTGAATACGGTTATTTTGACGGTTGGAGACGGGATGGCACTGTCTGTAAAGTTGTAAAGGTATGGAGATTAGAATGAAAAAACCGGAATTACTTATTCCCGCAAGCAGTTTGGAAGTACTTAAAACTGCGGTAATATTTGGAGCGGACGCCGTTTATATCGGCGGCGATGCCTTTGGGCTCAGAGCTAAGGCTAAGAATTTCAGCCCCGAGGAGATGAAAGAAGGAATAGAGTTCGCCCATGAGCACGGCGTGAAAGTTCATGTCACCGTGAATATTTTGGCACATAACTACGATCTTGACGGCGTTGACAAATACCTTCATGAGTTAAAAGAACTTAAGCCCGATGCGCTTATAATCGCGGATCCGGGTATATTTATGAAGGCAAGAAAAATCTGTCCCGAGATAGATATTCACGTTTCAACTCAGGCTAACAACACAAACTACGAGACATACAATTTCTGGTATGATCTTGGCGCGAAGAGAGTTGTTGCGGCAAGAGAGCTTTCGCTTAATGAGATAAAAGAGATCAAGGAGAGGATTCCTGAGGATCTTGAGATGGAGTGCTTCATTCACGGGGCTATGTGCATTTCATATTCGGGAAGATGTCTTTTGTCCAACTATTTCACAGGAAGAGATGCCAATCACGGAGCTTGCACGCATCCTTGCAGATGGAAGTATGCCGTTGTTGAGGAAAAAAGACCGGGCGAGTACCTTCCGGTATATGAGAATGACAGAGGTACTTACATCTTTAACTCCAAAGATCTGTGTATGATAGAGCATATACCTGAGCTTGTAAATGCGGGCGTTGACAGTTGCAAGATTGAGGGAAGAATGAAAACCGCTCTATATGTTGCGACTGTTGCAAGAACATACAGAAAAGCAATAGATGATTTCTTTGAATCCGAAGAGAAGTACAGGGAGAACATGCCCTGGTACAAGGAGCAGATTTCTAAGTGCACATACAGACAATTTACGACAGGCTTTTATTTCGGAAAGCCCAGCGATGAGACGCAGATCTATGACGTCAATACATATGTAAATGAGTACATCTACCTTGGAATCGTGAATGAAATCGATAACAGGGGTTATGCTAAGATTGAGCAGAGAAACAAGTTCTCTGTCGGAGATGAGATTGAGATCATGAAGCCTGACGGAACCGATGTAAAAGTTACGGTGAAGGCGATGTACAACGAGGATGGAGAGAGCGTGGAATCCTGCCCTCATCCCAAGCAGGTTTTGTATGTGGAACTTTCTGAGGCTGCGGAGAAATATGACATACTCAGAGTCCCTTCAAAAGAAAATGAGAAAAAATAATAATATTTTGGTAGTAGTTTTTGAAAAGTTGATGTAAACTTTTAAACAGTTAAATTTTGCAGTATAGAAAGGGGCACTGATGAGCAATAGGGTGAACGTAGAAGAGATATTCGGACAGAACGTTTTTACTCTTGCAAAGATGAGAGAAAGACTTCCAAAGAATGTTTACAAAGAGGTTGTTAGCGTTACGGAGCATGGCGGAGAATTATCAAAAGAATCTGCCGATGTTGTCGCAAATGCTATGAAAGAGTGGGCTGTTGAGAACGGAGCAACACATTTTACGCACTGGTTCCAGCCACTTACAGGTATTACAGCCGAGAAACATGATTCATTTGTAGGAAGCGCTGATAAAGACGGAAGGATGCTTACTTCTTTTTCAGGAAAAGAGCTGATAAAGGGTGAGCCTGATGCTTCATCTTTCCCATCAGGTGGACTCAGAGCCACATTTGAGGCAAGAGGATATACAACATGGGATATCACTTCACCTGCATTCCTTAAGGAATCCGGAGCAGGCGTTACACTTTGCATTCCCACTGCCTTTTGCTCATATACAGGAGATGCGCTTGATAAGAAGACTCCACTCCTTAGATCGATGGAGGCAATTAACAAGCAGGCACTCAGAATAGTAAGGCTTTTCGGTAATACTACAGCCACAAAAGTTAATGTATCCGTAGGACCGGAACAGGAATATTTCCTTGTTGACTGGGATAAAGCAATGAAGAGAGAGGATCTTCTTTTCACAGGAAGAACTCTTTTCGGTGCTATGCCTCCCAAGGGACAGGAGATGGAAGATCATTATTTCGGAGTTATCAGAGAAAGAGTCGGTGAGTTCATGAACGATCTCAACGTTGAGCTCTGGAAACTCGGAGTTCCCGATAAGACACAGCACAACGAGGTTGCCCCGGGACAGCACGAGCTTGCTCCCGTTTACGAGACAGCCAATATTGCTGTAGATCACAATCAGATCATTATGGAGACGATGAAGCGTGTTGCTGAGCATCATCATATGAGATGCCTTCTTCACGAGAAGCCTTTTGCAGGCGTTAACGGTTCAGGTAAGCACGACAACTGGTCTCTTTGCACAGATGACGGTGTAAACCTTCTCGATCCCGGTGATACACCCAACAAAAACGTACAGTTCCTTTTCGTACTTGCATGTGTCTTAAAGGCTGTTGATACACACGCAGATCTTCTCAGACAGAGTGCGTCAGACGTTGGTAACGATCACAGACTCGGTGCCGATGAGGCTCCTCCGGCTATTATTTCCGTATTTCTCGGAGAACAGCTTGAGGACGTTGTAAGACAGCTGATCGAGACAGGCGTTGCAAAGTCCAGCAAGAAGGGTGGCAAGCTCAAGACCGGTGTTTCAACACTTCCTCAGTTTGAGAAGGATGCTACAGACAGAAACCGTACATCACCTTTCGCATTTACAGGAAACAAATTTGAGTTCAGAATGGTTGGATCATCAGATTCAATGGCAAGCTCAAATACTACACTTAATACAATCGTTGCGGAGACATTCTGCGAAGCTGCCGATATCCTTGAGAAGGCTGAAGACTTCGATATGGCAGTACACGATCTTATTAAGGAATATCTCACAGAACACCAGAGAATCATCTTCAATGGTGACGGATACTCAGATGAGTGGGTAAAAGAAGCTGAGAAGCGCGGACTTCCCAATATCAAGTCTACGATTGAAGCAGCAGATACTCTCACAACAGATAAAGCTATCGAACTCTTCAACAGATTCGGCGTATATACTAAGACAGAGCTTGAATCAAGAAGAGAAATCATATTTGAATCATATGCCAAGACAATCAACATCGAGGCTCTTACAATGATCGACATGGCTTCTAAGCAGATCATTCCTGCAGTAATGAAGTATGCCGGAAGAGTTGCGACAGATGTTAATCAGATCAAGGCAGCAGGTGTTGATGCATCCGTTGAAGTTGCTGAGCTTAAGGAAATTCAGGAGCAGCTCGGCAAGATGAAAGAAGCACTTGATAAGCTTAAGGCAAGCGAAGAGAAAGCACGCAAGATCAAAGATCAGCGCGAACTTGCTTTCTTCTACAAGGATAAAGTTCTTCCTATCATGGAGGCACTCAGAACTCCTGCCGATAAGCTTGAGATGCTCGTTGACAAAAAGGATTGGCCTATTCCTACATATGCAGATCTTCTCTTTGAAGGTTGATCATACTTTATATCGGAAATGCTGATTTAATCAGCATTTCCGTAAAATATAGAGCTTTTGAAAAAAATTATGAAAAAAAGAAGAGAAATTTTCAAAAAGCACTTGCTTTTTGAAAAAACATCACGTATAATCATTTCTTGTCGGTGGGCTATCGCCAAGCGGTAAGGCAACGGACTCTGACTCCGTCATTACGTAGGTTCGAATCCTACTAGCCCAGCTATATTGAGAGAAGCGAGATTGGAGACAATCTCGCTTTTACTTTTTATCGGGAGAAACGTATGTATACATTTGAATCGAAGATAAGATACAGCGAAATAGACAGAAGCGGAGAACTCACGCTTGAGTCCCTTATAGATTATTTTCAGGATTGCTCGACATTTCAGACACAGGATGGACCGGCATCAATGGAATACCTCAGGGACAAGGGGATTGTATGGGTTCTTTCGTCATGGCAGATTGTTGTGAACAGATATCCCAAACTGTGTGAGGATGTTGTGATCGGTACGGTTCCGTACGATATGAGAGGCGCTATCGGATACAGAAATTTCTTCATGGACACAAAGGATGGGGAGAGACTTGCCGTAGCAAATTCGATTTGGACACTTGTGGATATAGAAAAAGGTTTTCCCAGTAGAATAACGGATGAAATTTTAAAAGCTTATCCCATTGAACCCAAAATTGAAATGGAGTATGAGGGCAGAAAAATTGAAATTCCGGAAGATGAAGAAAAATTCTGGGGAGAAGAGATACAGGTTAAGAGGCACAACCTTGATACCAACAATCATGTAAATAACGGACAGTATGTCAGGATAGCAATGGACTGTCTTCCCAAAAGAGATCTGAAAGTTGTTGCAATGCGTGCGGAGTACAAAAAGCAGTCAAGACTGGGAGATGTTCTTTGCCCTGTTGTTATTACCGGCAAAAAAGGTCATAATGATAAGTACATAGTAAGTCTTAACGGAGAAGACGGAAAACCCGTATGCGTGGTTGAACTTGTCGTTTCATGATACGGGAATGTATTTTTAGAGAAATAATATGACATTGCAGAAATGAGCACTGCATATACCAAGAGGACGGAGGGACATAAATGATAAAACTTGGAGAAAAACAGGAACTTGAAATAATAAAGAAAGTTGATTTTGGCGTATATCTTGCTGAAAAGAGTGGAAGTGACGAAAAAGTTCTTTTACCCGGAAAGCAGGTACCTGAAGGATGCGATATAGGAAGCAGATTGGAAGTGTTTATTTACAAGGATTCCGATGACAGACTTATCGCAACGACCAAAACACCTAAGATAATGCTTGGCGACGTTCGTATGCTCAAGGTAAAAGAAACGAGCAAAATCGGAGCGTTTATGGACTGGGGACTTGAAAAGGACGTTCTTTTGCCTTTTAAGGAGCAGACAAGAAAGGTAAAAGCCGGTGAAGAAGTCCTTTGTGCAATGTACATAGATAAGAGTAGCAGACTTTGTGTTACTATGAATGTATATAATTATCTTTTGGATAAGAGTCCTTATTCCAAAGATGATAAGGTTATTGGAACGATTTATGAATTAAGTGACAACTTTGGAGCATTTGTTGCGGTTGACGATATTTATTCGGGACTTATTCCAAAGAAGGAATTGTACGGAAATATTGAGATCGGAAGCACCGTAAATGCCAGAGTTGTATCGGTGAGGGAAGACGGAAAACTCAATCTGAGCATTAGGGAAAAGGCTTATCTTCAGATGGATACTGATGCGGAGAAGCTTCTTGATATGCTTGAAAAGGGCGGCGGAAAGATTCTTTTTAATGATAAAGCCGCACCTGCGCTTATTCGCGAAAAGACCGGTATGAGTAAGAACGAGTTCAAAAGAGCTGTAGGCAGACTCCTCAAAGAGGGCAAGATTGAGATTAAACCGGATTCAATTGTGAGGAAATAAAATATGAGGATGGATTACAAAAAAGCAAACGTAGCGTTTTTTTTCATGGTATTGTCAACGTTTGTGATTATGGTTTACATTTCTTTTTGGCAGGCGTTTACGGGAAGGGCACTTTCACTTCCGGCAAATAACGCTCTTTGTGAGCTGATGATACTCATTCCTGCTGTTTCGGTCATAATGTACAGCGGTGAGGGAATGTGGTCTGTTATACCGTTCAAGAAGGTAAAGATTGGCTCGGCAATATTGTCGGTGCTTTATGTTATTACGTTGTTTCCACTTGTTGCGTTCGTAAATGCGATATCCATGCTGTTTGTGGATAATGCGGTGGCATCCGTAAGCAATCAGATAATTGAACATCCGGTTGTGTTGATGCTTGCTTCAATAGGCTTATTCGGACCATTTGTTGAAGAGATAGTATTCAGAGGCGTTATCTATCAGAGTTACAGAAGAACAGGCAGAATACTTGCATCAATGATCCTATCGGCTGTTCTCTTTGGAATGATGCATCTTAACTTTAATCAGTTTGCATACGGCGCTGTTATGGGATTTATGTTTTGTCTCATGGTTGAAGCGACAGGTAGCGTCCTACCGTCGTTTATAGCACATGCGGTTTTTAACTCCATTGAAGTTATTTCGATATATGTGGGATCGGGTACAGCAGAGGAAATAGAAGATAGCGAGGGCGTAATGTCACAGTTTTTCCCCAATATGTCGGAAGGCGTGTATCTTGTGATCTTGTTGTGTGTACTGTGCGTGGCGGCTGTTATATCTACCGCAATTGCTATTATCATTGTTAATAAGATGGCGGCTATTGAAGGTAGAAAGAGTTATCTCGATAATTTGAAATTCCGTAAGAAGAATCAGGATCCGAACGTCATGAATGTTGCGGGAGAGGTTAAGGTTGCAGAAAAAAAGCAGTCTCTTTTCACCGCTCCTCTTGTGATCGTCATGATCTTGGCGATATGCTTTATGCTCTACAGCGCTGTGGCTTTGCAGGGCGTTTGATAAAATTCTCAAAAGAAACATGATAAGAAATAAAAGATGCCCGTAGCTCAAAGCCACGGGCAAGTTTTCTGATGGCGTATTTCACAGGCTTATATCGATATTTGAACCGATATTGGGGTTAACGGAAGTCTCCGATACAGATTCGATACCTGCGATCATATTCTGGCCGGCAGCTTCCATTGTGTCCAGATTCTTGGATAGCATTGCTACACCAACATCTGTAAGGACTCGATTTTGAGATAGAGCCATCGATAAGGAAGGTATGTCCATATAGCACCTCCTGTTTTAGTGTATAGAACACTTTTTCTTATTCTGTATATCGATAATATTACATCAAAAATTTAGCATTATTTCAAATAATATGCTACCAAAAAGAGTAATCTTTTTTGGTAATATTGACGAGCAAAACAAAAAAATGTACAAAAAATGGCATGTTAAAGGTAGATTTTATTGTACATATATATTAAAATGGCTATGTATATTATTCAGCGGCCGGAAGGCTGCGGAAAGAGTGGCAAATGATTTCAAATCAAATTCTCCAAAACACAATTGACGGACTAAAGAACATAGCACACGTTGAGCTATATGTTCTGGATATTGATGGAAAGGAAGTTGCGGCTACATCACAGGAAATCGGTAATGTTGCGGCTGTTGCCAGAGATTTTGTGAAGTCTCCGGCAGATTCACAGGAGATACAGGGATATCAGTATTTTAAGATATATGACGAACAGCAGCTTGAATATATTCTGATCTGTACGGGAACCGGCGAAAATATCTATATGCTCGGTAAGATGATTGCGTACCAGATTCAGAGTCTGCTTGTCGCGTACAAAGAGCGTTTTGACAAGGATAACTTTATCAAGAACCTTTTGCTTGATAATCTTCTTCTTGTTGATATATACAGTAGGGCGAAGAAACTTCATATTCAGTCGGATGCGAAGAGAATCGCAATGATCGTTGAGACATCAAGCGGAAGAGACAGCAATGCGCTTGAACTTGCGAGAACTCATTTCGGAAATGCAAATGACTTTGTGACCGAAGTTGATGAAGACAACATCATAATCGTCAAGGATGTAAACGATTATACGAAACCGTCGGATATTTCTAAGATTGCTGAAGAGATGATAGCAACGCTTACGAAGGACGGGCTCACGGGAGTGAGAATAGCTTACGGTACGGTTGTCGGTGAGATCAAAGAGGTCAGCAGATCGTACAAGGAAGCGAAGATGGCGCTGGATGTAGGCAAGATCTTTTTTGACGAAAGAAAGGTTATCTGCTACAGCGAACTTGGAATCGGAAGACTTATCTATCAGCTTCCCATTCCGCTCTGCAAGATGTTTATCAAAGAAATCTTTGGCGGAAGGAACCCTGATGATTTCGATCAGGAGACACTTACGACCATTGATAAGTTCTTTGAGAACAGTCTTAACGTATCGGAGACTTCAAGACAGCTTTTCATTCACAGAAACACACTCGTTTACAGACTTGATAAGTTGCAGAAGAGTACAGGACTTGACTTGAGGGTATTTGATGATGCGATAACCTTTAAGATAGCACTTATGGTTGTCAGATACATGAAATACATGGACAGAATTTCATAATCCTATTTTGGGTGATAGGATAATTTTTAACACAAATTTCGGGGAGATGCTATGGAAAAAGGATTTAGAAAGACGAAATCGGGTAGGCAGATACCCGAAGGCGAGGTTATTACCCTCGAACATGTGACAAAGTCGTATTCATCGGGTGCGCCGGCACTTAACGACGTCAGTCTTCACATTAAAAAAGGTGAGTTTGTATTTATTGTGGGAGATAGCGGATCCGGTAAATCTACGCTCATTAAGCTTCTTTTGAGAGAGCTTGTTCCTACAAACGGTGAAATTACAGTTTTGGGTTATAACCTGAATAAGATTAAGCACAGTAAGATTCCAAAGTTTAGGCGTAATCTCGGAATAGTGTTCCAGGATTTCAGACTTCTCAAGGACAGAAATGTATATGAAAATGTAGCATTCGCCCAGAGAATTGTTCAGACATCCACAAGGGAAATAAAAAGAAATGTTCCTTCTATACTTGCGACAGTTAATCTTGCGGGCAAGTATAAGAGCAAGATTAATCAGTTATCCGGAGGAGAGCAGCAGAGAGTTGCTCTTGCAAGGGCGCTTATCAATAAGCCAACGATTCTTTTGGCCGATGAGCCGACCGGAAATCTTGACCCCAATAACTCATGGGAAATAATGAAGCTTATGGAAAAGATCAATGAAAGCGGCACAACTGTTATTGTTGTTACACACAACAGGGAAATAGTAAATGCCATGAAGAAGCGAGTTGTAACCATGAAAAAGGGTGTTATCATAGAAGACGAGGAAGAAGGTACATACATCGATGAGGATTAATAGTTTCTTTTATACCATTGGACAGGGATTTAAGAACTTAGGTAGAAACAAATGGTATACTCTTGCTTCTATTGCAACAATAGGTGCATGTCTATTCCTGTTTGGTCTGGTTTTTTCAATAATCAATAACATTCAATACTTTGTTCATACGGCAGAGGAAGGTGTCTCTGTCACAGTTTTCTTTAACGAGGGAGTGAACGAAGATCAGATTCTTGCTGTAAAGTCGGATCTTGAAAAACGTCCCGAAGTCAGAGAAATTAATTATATAGATCCCGAAGCGGCATGGGAGGATTTCAAGAAGGATTACATCGGTGAGTATACAGACGGATTTACCGAGAATCCTCTTGCAGATTCAGCCAGCCTTGAGATTTATCTTAATGATGTTTCAATGCAGGCGGCGCTTGTTACATACATAGAGCACATTGACGTTGTAAGAACGGTCAACAGATCGGAGATTACCGCTGACACACTTAGCGGACTCAATAAGCTTATGGCATATGTTTCAATGGGAATTATAGTAATTCTCCTGCTTGTTTCAATTTTCCTTATCAGCAATACGGTAACTATGGGTATCGCTGTAAGAAAGGATGAGATAAACATTATGAAATATATCGGAGCGACAGATTTCTTTGTAAGAGCGCCTTTCGTGGTGGAAGGTATCATTATCGGAATCATAGGCTCGCTCATACCTTTGCTGATTCTCTATTATGTTTACGGTAGCGCGATTGATTATGTTCACACCCAGTTTGCAATGCTTTCAAATATCTTGCCGTTCCTGCCTGTTGAAAAGATATACAACGAACTGGTTCCCATATCTATGGCAATAGGAATCGGAATAGGCTTCCTGGGTAGCTTCACAACAGTTAGAAAACACTTACACGTGTGATCAGATGATTAGAAGGAAGATCAGATAAGTTGAAAAGATTACAAAAAGGCACGCTTAAATGGTTATTTCGAGTGCTGGCTTGTATCATGATCTTGATATTTACTTTTGAAGCCAATGGGATTATAGTGTCGGCAGAGGTTACGGAAGAAAGTATTAAAGCAAAAAAAGATCAGATCAAAAAGCAGAAAGAACAGCGCGATAGCCTGAATACAGCGAAGACCGATCTTGAAAAATTAAAACAGGGGCTTGAAAAAAACAAGTCGGACCTAAAAAAATATATTTCAGAACTTGATGCTTCCTTGACAGAAATACAGAAGAAGATAGATGCTCTTAATGACACCATTGGGAAAAAAGAAGCAGAGATTAAGAAAACGGCTGAAGACTTAGAAGAGGCTGAACGTACTCAGGAAGCTCAATATGAGGCCATGAAGAAGCGAATAAAGTTCATGTACGAGCGAGGAGATAAGCTTTATTTTGAGCTTTTTGTAGGCACGGGTAATTTTTCCGATATGCTCAATAAAGCTGAGTATATTGAGATGATCGCAGCTTATGACAGGAAAAAGCTTAACGAGTATGTGGCGACTACTGAGCTTATAGCGCTTAATAAGCAGGCTCTTGAAGAAGAAAAAGAAACTCTCGATCTGGCAAAGTCAAACAAAGAGGAAGAAGAAGGAAAAATGCAGACTCTTATTGACGCCAAGGGAGTTGAGCTCAATAACGTATCTACGGATATCAAGAGCAAAGAGGCTGCCATCGCTGAGTATGAGGCGGAGATTAAGGCTGAGAACGCAACTATTGCCGCTCTTGAAAAAGAAGTGGCTGCGGATGAGGCTGCGTTAAACAGCAGGCATAAGTATGACGGCGGAATGTTTACATTTCCTTGTCCGAATTATACCAGAGTATCCGATGAGTTTGGCATGAGAATACATCCTACGCTTGGGATAAGCAAGATGCATAACGGCGTGGATTTTGCGGCGCCTGCAGGATCGGCCATTTTGGCGGCTTATGCCGGAACGGTGGTTGCTGCCGACTACAACGGAACGATGGGTAATTATATAATGATCAATCATGGTGACGGCCTTTATACAATATACATGCATTGTTCGGCATTGTATGTTTCCAAAGGACAGGATGTCACTGCCGGAGCCAGGATTGCTGCAGTAGGTTCGACCGGAAGATCGACAGGTAACCATCTTCATTTCGGAGTAAGACTTAACGGAGCGTATGTTAGTCCATGGAATTATCTAAAATAAAATCGGACAGGAGATAAAAAACATTGGAAAACGAAAATATCGAGAACAATGTGCCGGTAAGTGAGCCGGCAAGTAAAGACACGGAAGCGGATAAGATGCTCAAAAGAAGATTTATAAGCGGAATGCTTATAGGAGCACTTTGTGCAATGTTTGTATTTTTTGCAGGTGCGATCTTCTTTATCTTAACAAACGGAGTTCATGCCGGAGGACAGAATGAAAACGGAGTCTTGAACAGCGAAACTGTAAAAAAGGTTAAAATGCTTGAGAATCTTGTTGATACCAATTACTACAAGGACGATGTGGATAAGAGCACAGAGGCTGAGGGAATCTACAAGGGACTTATAGAATCTTTGGGAGATCCCTATTCTGTTTATTACACGGCGGACGAACTTGAAGAGCTCAAGGCTGTGACTAAGGGCGTTTATTACGGAATCGGCGCATATGTCGGAATGGATCAGGAAAAAAATGTACCTGTAATAACGGGCGTTATGGAAGGAAGCCCTGCTGCTGACGCAGGTCTCATGGAAGGCGATATCATCGCTGAAGTCGACAAAGAAAGTATACAGGGGCTTACCCTTGATGAAGTTGTTGCCAAGATTAAGGGCGAAAAAGGAACTTCCGTACATCTCACTCTGGTAAGAGACGGATCTGTTGAGAATGTTGAAGTCGATGTTATCAGAAATGAGATACAGGTTCCGACAGTTACGACCGAACTTCTTAAAGACGGAATCGGATATCTTAAGATCTCAGAGTTTGATGAGATCACAACGGATCAGTTCACTGAGGGACTTGCAGAGCTTCGTGCAAGCGGTATCAAGGGACTTATGATCGACCTTAGAAGTAATCCCGGAGGAAACCTCGTTACTGTTTGCGATATAGCAAGACAGCTCCTTCCTAAGGGCAATATCGTATATACTGTGGACAGAGAAGGTCATCAGCAGAATTATACCTGCGACGGAACACGTCAGATAGATATTCCGGTTGTTGTTCTTATCAACCAGTATTCGGCAAGTGCTTCAGAGATACTTGCGGGTGCGATCAAGGATTACGGAATCGGTAAACTTGTAGGTGTTAAGACATTCGGAAAAGGAATCGTTCAGAGCGTATTCGATCTTAATGACGGAACCGCTGTTAAACTTACGGTAAGCGATTACTATACTCCAAACGGATATAACATCCACGGAATAGGAATCGAACCTGATGTAGAGGTTGAACTTGATATTGAAAAGGCTCAGAGAGACAAGATTGACAATCAGAAAGAGAAGGCAATCGAAGTTATGAAGGAGCTTATTGACAAATAAAAAAATAAATAGTATTATCTTGACCTGTGCTAATTCTATAGCACAGGTTTTTTCTTACTCATTTCGAGTATTATTTCCATTTTTGAAAGCAGGGAAGTTATGAAAGTTAAAGCGTGTATTTACACCGATGCGGGTAAAAGCCGTAAGGTAAATCAGGATTCGGTGCTGGTAAAAGTTGCAAATTCAGAGAAGCTTGGAAGGATTTCTTTTGTCGCAGTATGTGACGGAATGGGAGGTCTGCCTAAGGGAGAGGTTGCAAGCTGCAAAGTGGTCAGGTCGCTTGAAAACTGGTTTCATGAGGAATTGTCTCTGATGCAGGATCTTGAAACAGAAAGATTATGGGACGTGATAGAAGTGTCGTGGAGAAGACTGATCGCCAAGATAAGCGGTGAGCTTAGGCGATATGCAAGACACAGGAAGATTGATCTAGGGACGACAATCACAGCTCTTTTGCAGATAGGCGACAGGTACATGCTCATGAATATCGGGGATTCCAGAATTTATGTTGCATCAAAGGGAGAAGTTATAAAGCTTACAAAAGATCACAGCGTTTTGCAAAAGAAGCTGGATGAAGGAAAAATAACCGAAAAAGAAGCGTTAAATGACAGGGAAAAGAGCGTTCTATTAAGGTGCCTCGGTTCAATGAAAACTGCCGAGCCCGATATAACGCGGGGAGTTATTAAAAATGACTCGACCGTGATCGCATGCTCTGACGGATTTTGGAGAACAATGGAAAAGACGGAGCTTTACAGTATGCTTTGTCCGCAAATGTGCGTTACATCGGAAGATATGCTTGATGCATGCAAAAAACTTGTAAAGAAAGCATACGACAGGAATGAAACGGACAACATATCCGTCGCGGCACTCTGCATGGAGCTTGGCGCATGAAAGATTTAAAGAGATATAAGATATTAAAGAAAATAGGTGAAGGCGGAACAAGCGAAGTCTATGCGGCTTTTGATAAGCGTACGGGTAAAAAGGTGACGGTTAAGGTGCTTAAAGAAAGTGGAAAAGGCTTTTTTAAGGAAAGAGCATCTATGGAAAACGAGGCGTTGATGCTGAAAAGCCTAAAACACAGCGGAGTGCAGAAACTCATAGACTATGGCGAAGGCTTCATGGTCTTACAGTATATTTCGGGAAGCAGTATTTCTGAAAAGCTTAGGATGAACGGAGTTTTTTCCGAGAAAGAAACAGTTGAGATCGCGATTGAACTTATAAGGATACTTAAGTATCTGCACGGTCTGAAAGAACCTGTGATATACAGGGATCTCAAGCCTGCAAATGTAATTATAGGCAGAGACGGCAAGGTATATCTTATCGACTTCGGAGCAGCGAGGATTTACAGAAAGGGCGAAAAGTCTGATACATCATATCTTGGAACGGTGGGATTTGCGGCGCCCGAACAGTACGGAACTCTTGGACAGACAAGCCCAAAGACGGATATATACTGTTTTGGCATGACTCTTTTGCAGATGACAACGGGAATAGATATCAAGAATGAAGCGGCTCTTGAGAACTTCAAGCTAAACGGCGCAACAGGGCTTTCTGAGGAATTTGCGAAGATAATAAATAAATGCATAAAGCCGGGACGCGATGACAGGTTCAGATCTTGCAGCGAGATAGAGAAAGCTCTTTTGGACAGCATTGTAAAAAGAAAACGTGGCATTGCTGTCAGATACATGAAGAGAAGTCTTGTCGCAGCTGCCTTGTCTGCAATGGTGTCGATGGCAATCATGTATGCGGAACCTGTCAAGAACTACGTTGAGAGTGATGCCAGGGAGCGAGTGCCTGCATTTAAAGGGCGATTATATAATGCAAAAGAGAGAATAGCGGAATTTATTGATAAAGAATTTTTTCAGGAGGGAAAATGATTATTTTTTTATATACATTTGGAGTGATATTTGTCGGAATTATGATGATATTCGGAGTTGCCGGCCTTCTTAAAAAAGGCGTCGCAAAGCCTGAGATTCCTGAAGGGGATGCAACCGCCGCAATGTGCACGACACAGCTTCTGGAACATATAGACAATAAGAGAAACTCCTTGTGCGATGATTTTGTAATAGAGCAGGACATGGTCTATACATATGATTCGTTTAATCTTTGATTGTAATATGATAGAATATACTGTGTTGATTTCATACTTAGGATTATGGAATACTAAAAGAAAACACGAGGATGTTTATGGATATTTCAGTAGTTATTCCTGTATACGGATGCAGGGAGGCAGTACCCGAACTATATAAGAGGCTTGTTGCGACTCTTGAAAAAGCAGGGAAATCTTTTGAGATAATCATGGTGGACGACCATTGTCCGCAGAAATCATGGGAAGAAATCGAGAAAATATGCACCAATGATAAGCGCGTTGTCGGAATCAAACTTTCGAGGAATTTTGGACAGATGCGTGCTATTACAGCAGGACTTGAGAAATCTGTCGGCGATCTTGTTGCGGTTATGGACTGCGACCTTCAGGATAGACCTGAGTTTTTACCGCTTTTTTTGGACAAGATTGACGAAGGTTACGATATCGTATATTCCAAGCGAAAAGACAGAAAGGATACCTTTATAGTAAAGGCATTATCAAGATCTTTTTACGCCGTTTATAATAAACTTTCAGATATGAAGTATGACTTTGAGGTGGGAAACTACAGCATTGCGAAAAGAAAAGTAGTGGACTCTTTTCTTAAGATGAAAGAGCAGAACAGAGACTATATCATGTTTCTTATGTGGCTTGGCTACAACGATACAACTATTGAGCTTGAGTCGGATGAAAGATTTGCGGGAAAGTCATCTTATACTTTCAGTAAAAAAGTTAATCTTGCTATCAGCCTTATTACCGCACAGTCCAATAAGCCGTTGTTTATGGCGGTTAAGCTGGGATTTGCACTTTCATGTGCGGCATTTTTGTATTTGAGCTATCTTGTTATCAGATATTATGTTGTAAAAGATTTTGATATGGGTTGGCCTTCGGTTGTTGCTTCGATATACATGATGGGCGGACTTATGCTGAGCGCATTGGGAATAGTCGGGATATATATCGGAAATATCTTTTCCGAAAGTAAAGGAAGACCTATTTATATTATTGACGAAATGCTAAACCGGCACGAAGAGGAGTAATACATGAAAAAACTGGCGATCATCGGCGCTTCATATCTTCAGAATCCGCTGATTTTAAAGGCAAAAGAAATGGGACTTGAAACTCATGTGTTTGCATGGGGCGTTGGAGATGTAGGAGAAGCTACGGCCGATTTCTTTTATCCGATAAGTATTGTTGAAAAAGAAGCTATCTGTGAGAAGTGCAAAGAGATTGGAATTGACGGAATATGCAGTATTGCATCGGATCTTGCAATGGTGACTGTGAATTATGTTGCCGATAAGATGGGACTTTCGGGTAATTCGATTTCATGCACGTATAAGTCGACCAATAAGTTTGCAATGAGAAATGCCCTTACGGAAAAGAATGTTTCTTGCCCTAAATATGTTTTGGCCGATGATTCGGTAAATGTTGATGAGCTTGGGCTGGAATATCCGATAATCGTTAAGCCGACGGACAGATCGGGAAGCAGAGCAGTTACAAAGCTTAGCTCAAAGTCGGGAATCATGGCTGCGATAGCATCTGCAAGAGATGTGAGCTTTGAGAAGACTGCGATCATTGAAGAGTTTGTTGAGGGAAAAGAGTATAGCGTAGAATGTATCTCGTATAACGGGAAGCATACGCTTCTTGCCGTGACTGAGAAGTTTACCACGGGAAGCCCGAATTTCATCGAGACAGGACATTTTGAGCCTGCACCTGTCGGCGCCGAGACTTATGAAAATATCAGAAAAGTTATATATAATGCGCTTGATGCGCTCGAGATTGAGAACGGTGCGTCTCATTCCGAGATACTGATCCGCGAAGACGGCGTTATAAAGATTGTCGAGATAGGCGGAAGAATGGGCGGAGACTGCATCGGAAGTTCACTTGTGCATCTGACTACGGGAATTGACTTTGTAAAAGCAGTCATTGATGTTGCGCTTGGAAATGAACCCGATCTTACGCCCGGTAGCAAACACAAAGCCGCAGGGATCAAATTTGTTTTCGGCCGCGAAGATGCTGATTATTGTCAGGAGATTTGTTCAAAATATCAGGATCTTGTTATTGAGAGTAGTGTTGAAGAGATTACTGACAGAAAAGTTGTGGACAGCTCTTCCAGATTTGGATATTTCATTGTTGCGGGCAATGATGCGAAGCTGGTTCGTGACATTGTGTCGAGGTAAGCCAAGGAAGCCAAGGGGACGGTTCATCTGTCTTCTCGCAAAAGCTGAGAAGACAGATGAACCGTCCCCTTGGCTTCTCAACCTTGACTTGGTATGGCTGATACTGAAATTACAGATTAAACGAACATGTGTTTGAAAAAGTTATAGACGCATGATTTATGAGATGGTATACTGAAACAGCAGTATATCATCTCTTTTTTCTTTTTGCGAAAGATGTACTGTTGAGAGGGAAAAATAATGGATTTCAAATTACACTCTGAATTTAAACCTACAGGTGACCAGCCACAAGCCATAGAGGAGCTTGTTAAGGGGTTTAAGGAAGGTAACCAGTTTCAAACACTTCTGGGCGTTACAGGTTCCGGAAAGACGTTTACTATGGCAAACGTTATTGCGGCGCTTAATAAACCTACGCTTATTATAAGTCATAACAAAACTCTTGCAGGTCAGCTCTATGGCGAGATGAAAGAATTCTTTCCGGAAAACGCAGTTGAGTATTTTGTATCCTACTACGATTACTATCAGCCTGAAGCATATGTTCCTCAAACAGATACTTATATTGCAAAAGATTCTTCGATTAATGATGAAATTGATAAGTTGAGACTCTCTGCAACGGCATCACTTTCTGAGAGGAAGGACGTTATTGTTGTTGCCAGTGTATCTTGCATATATGGACTGGGAAGTCCCGATGAATTCAAGGGTATGTCAATCTCACTTCGCCCCGGAATGCAGAAGGACAGAGATAAAACGATAGAAGAACTTGTTGCGATACAGTATACAAGGAACGATCTTGAACTGGGAAGATGTAACTTCAGGGTTAGAGGAGATACCATAGAGGTTTTTCCTGCAAATGCGGATGATTATCTGATAAGGATTGAGTTTTTTGGCGACGAGATAGACAGGATTACTGAGATTGAGCCTGTTACGGCCAAGGTCAGAAACGAACTTTCACACGTTATGATCTATCCCGCTTCGCACTATGTTGTACCTCAAGAGAAGATAAACATGGCGTGCGTGGAGATAGAGAAGGAACTTGAAGAACAGATCAAGTTCTTTAAGGGTGAGGACAGGCTTATTGAAGCTCAGAGAATATCGGAGAGAACCAATTTTGATATAGAGATGCTGAAGGAAACGGGCTTTTGCTCGGGAATCGAGAATTATTCAAGGCATCTTAATTTTATGGCGCCGGGAGAACCTCCGCTTACACTTTTGGACTTCTTTGACAGGGATTTTTTGATAATAGTGGATGAGTCGCATATGACTATACCGCAGGTCGGTGCCATGTATCATGGAGACAGGAGCAGGAAACTGACTCTTGTTGATTACGGATTCAGACTTCCGTCGGCGCTCGATAACAGACCTCTTAATTTTGAAGAGTTTGAATCACATATAGATCAGATGCTCTTTTGCTCCGCTACTCCCGGTAAATATGAGGAAGAACATGAACTTTTGAGAGCAGAGCAGGTTATAAGACCTACGGGGCTTCTCGATCCGGAGATTTCTGTGCGTCCGGTCGAGGGACAGATTGACAATCTAATCGGTGAGATCCGAAAAGAAATAGACAAGAAAAATAAGGTTCTTGTCACTACACTCACAAAGAGAATGGCTGAGGATCTGACAGAGTACCTTGCAGAGTCCGGAATAAGGGTAAAATACCTTCATTCAGACATAGATACGCTTGAGAGAGCAGAGATAATCAGAGATATGCGTCTTGATGTCTTTGATGTTCTTGTTGGAATCAACCTTTTGAGAGAGGGACTTGATATTCCGGAAATCTCACTTGTTGCGATAATAGATGCGGATAAAGAGGGATTTCTTCGTTCGGAGACATCGCTTATTCAGACAATAGGGCGTGCTGCGCGTAACGCGGAAGGCCACGTCATAATGTACGCCGATAACATGACTGATTCAATGAAGAAAGCCATTGATGAAACGGCGAGAAGACGTAAGATACAGGAAGCATACAATAAGGAACACGGAATAACTCCGCAGACCATAAAGAAGGCGGTAAGAGAACTTATCGCAGTTACAAAGGCTATTGCCAAGGAAGAAGTTAAATTTGAAAAAGATCCTGAGGCAATGGATAAGGATGAACTTGAGAAACTTATCGGACAGGTTCAAAAGAAGATGAAACGTGCCGCTACAGAGTTGGATTTTGAGACTGCGGCGACACTCAGAGATCAAATGATAGAACTTAAGAAGATTTACAACGATCTGACGGAAGGAAAATAACTGACAATAGGTGGGGAGACTTGTATGGAAAAAGATGTTGTAAAAAGAAGCGCAATATGTTTTGCGGTATCAATGCTATGGACAATCGCAGTTGGTTCATATATCAGTAGAACTGATGTTGTGGCAGTGGGAGATATGGTACTGTTTTTTGCATTTTTCATATTGACGATGCAAGAAAAACTGTATTGTAAGATACTGAATCCTAACAAAAGAGATATTGTTATATCCGCATTTTTTTCATTACTTTTATTGGTTGGAAAGACAATATACACAGAGCATGATCTGATGTCATTTTGTACCCATCCGGTTTATAATTTGGTGATTTTTGTTGTGACAGCCCATTTATTGGCAGTGTTTACACCATATGTCTTGGAAACATTGTATTCTTCGTTTTCCGGGAAGCTACCGGAAATAGAGTTGGGAAGAAAGCAACTTATAGTATTTTTCGCAATCGTAACGATTCTTGATGTAGTAGCTTTTCTGGTATTTTTTCCGGGAGTGGGTACGTATGATTACTTTACAATTTATTTTCAGGCAATAGGAGAACGTTCGCTTGATAATCAGCAGCCAATCTTATATACGATTTTCTGGAAAGCGCTGTTTTATGTGGCAAACCTGCTTCACAACATATATATGGCTAATGTGATCTATTCGATAATCCAGATAGTTGTTGTAAATATCACATTTTGCTATGTACTGACCTGGCTGAGAAAGAAAAAAGCTCCTTCGGTTTTAATTCTGCTTTCGGGGATATACTATATCATCAACCCGATTTTTTGGCTTTTTTCATTTGTTACAACAAAGGATGTATATTTCGGATGCTGCTTAATAGTATTTTTAACATCGCTTTATGATCTGATGACTACGGAGAAAAGGGCATTTACATGCTTTATCAGTTGTTTGCTTGCATGCTTTTTCAGAAACAATATGATATATGCGATGGTTGTTTTATTTTTAATAGTGATTATTATTGCACCTGCACGGATAAAAAAGCTTCAGCTTATCAGTATTTTGCCGGCTCTTATAATATCGATCGTTACACCTGTCGTTGTTTATCCGGCCTTTGACATTCATTATACCGATTCGTCAGAATTTCTTTCCATACCGATTCAGCAGATCGCCGCAGTGTATGCCAAGGAGGGATGTTTTAGCGAAGAAGAGAAAGCAACAATTAATGAATATCTTTCTTGTGTTGATGAATATAATTACCGCTTTGCGGATCCGGTAAAAAACTCATTGAATAATGGGCTTTATGACGAAAACAAGGAACCTTTCTGGGATATATATTTTAAGGGATTGAAGCGCAGTCCGATCACATATTTATGCGCTGCACTTGATACAAATGTAGAACTGTGGTACCCCGCATCAACCGGAAATGATGAGTTTGCCCAAAGAGAATATGTTGAAATCGGATTATATCCTGATTATTTCAGCGGTAGTGCAGATGCATATTATACTCATGGCATTTTTGAAATTATTCGCCCTTTTTATTATGCGATGGCAAGACTGGAAAGTAAGCTGAGCACTTTGCCTCTTATAAGTAATTTCCTGTCTTTGTCATTCCCGTTTTACAGCATGGTACTTTGCCTGATCATAATGATAAGAAGAGGAAAAAAATATGAGACTGTAATTCCGGTTGCGCTTTTGATACTGGAAGCAACATATTTACTTGGACCGGTTACTAATTACAGATATTTGCATCCGATGTATATTATGGTTCCGGTGTATTTTGCTATGGCGATAAAAAATAATGATGACAGTCAGGACAATGCAGCTGATAGTGTGAGCTGATTCTTGTGAAAGAAAAAGGAATAATGACAGGAGATAAACAGATGTCGGATAACAGCAGGATGACAAAAAAGAATACGACAGCAAAAAGAATACTTCCCACGGATATTCATGATTATATTAGGGTTCGTGGGGCGGATGAGCATAATCTTAAACATGTAAGCGTGAAGATACCTAGAGATACTTTGACCGTTTTTACGGGGCTTTCGGGATCGGGTAAATCTTCACTTGCTTTTGATACTATTTTTGCGGAAGGACAGAGACGATACATGGAGTCGCTCTCATCTTACGCGAGAATGTTCCTCGGACAGATGGATAAGCCTAATGTTGAGAGAATAGAAGGCCTTTCGCCGACAATTTCGATTGACCAGAAATCAACCAACAAGAACCCGAGATCGACTGTGGGAACGGTTACAGAGATTTATGATCACTTTAGACTTCTGTATGCAAGGATAGGTATACCGCATTGCCCGAACTGCGGACGTGAGATAAGAAGGCAGACCGTTGATGAAATGTGTGACCAGATCATGGCACTTGGTGACGGTACCAAGCTGCAGCTTCTTGCACCTGTAGTAAGAGGAAAAAAAGGTGAACACGCAAAGACTCTCGACAGAGCAAAAAGAGCAGGCTATGTAAGAGTCAGGATAGACGGAAGCCAATATGAGCTCTCGGAAGAAATTAAACTGGATAAGAATATTAAACACAGCATCGAGGTTATAGTTGACAGAATTGTCATAAGAGACGATAACGAGAACCTGAGGAAAAGACTTGCTGATTCAATAGAGAGCGCTTTGCAACTTGCTGAGGGACTTCTTACAGTAGACGTAGTGGATGGAAAAGAGCTGAATTTCAGCCAGAATTTTGCGTGCCCTGATTGTGGCATCAGTATTCCTGAGATTGAACCGAGGAGTTTTTCGTTTAATAATCCTTTTGGTGCCTGTCCTGACTGTGCGGGACTCGGATATAAGATGGAATTTGACGAGGATCTTATGATCCCTGATAAGACTCTTTCCATAAATGACGGATGTATCGTTGTTATGGGATGGCAGTCCGCTAATAAGGAAGGAAGCTTTAGTAATGCGACGTTGAAAGCGCTTGCAAAAGCTTATAAGTTCAGCCTTGATACGCCTTTTTGCGACCTTTCGGAAAAGGTAAGGCATATGCTTATACACGGAGCTGACAAGACTGTCAATGTGCATTACAAAGGCTCAAGGGGTGAAGGCGATTATCCGATTCTTTTTGACGGACTCATCAAGAATGTTGAGCAGAGATACAGAGAGACGTTTTCGGAAACGGCGAAAGCTGAATATCAGGAGTTTATGAGAATTACGCCCTGTCAGCTGTGCGGCGGACAGAGGCTTAAAAAGGAATCGTTGGCGGTTACCATAGATGACAAGAACATCTATGAGATTACATCTATGTCTGTCGATGAACTGCAGAATTACCTTGAGAATCTTAAGCTGAGCGAGCATCAGGAGCTTGTTGGTGCACAGGTATTAAAGGAAATAAGAGCGAGAGTGGGATTCCTTGTGGATGTAGGACTTGGATATCTTTCTCTTTCAAGAGCGACGGGTACGCTTTCAGGAGGAGAGGCACAGCGTATAAGACTTGCAACGCAGATTGGGTCGGGGCTTTGCGGAGTGTGCTATATTCTTGATGAGCCTAGTATCGGACTTCATCAGAGGGATAATGATAAGCTTCTAAACACTCTCAAGAATTTAAGAGATTTAGGAAATACTCTTATTGTCGTGGAACACGATGAAGATACTATGAGAGAGGCTGACTATATTGTTGACGTCGGACCGGGAGCAGGTTCCAGAGGTGGTAAGATTGTCGCTACGGGAACGGCTGAAGACATCATGAAAGTCAAAGAGTCTATAACGGGTCAATATCTTGCGGGTAAGCTCAAGATAGAAGTGCCGGAAAAAAGAAGAGAACCAAAGGGCTGGCTTAAAGTGCTCGGTGCAAGTGAGAATAACCTTAAGAACATAGATATAGACGTTCCGCTTGGTGTACTTACGATAGTTACGGGCGTTTCAGGTTCCGGAAAGAGTTCTTTTGTCAATGAGATACTTTATAAACATCTTGCAAGAGACCTTAACAGAGCAAGATGTATACCCGGAAAACACAAGGGGATAGAAGGACTTGATCAGGTTGATAAGGTTATTGCAATTGACCAGTCACCTATCGGAAGGACTCCGAGGTCAAATCCCGCGACGTATACGGGCGTATTTGACATGATAAGAGATCTTTTTGCAGGTACTCCCGACGCAAAAGCAAGAGGATACAAGAAGGGAAGATTTTCGTTTAACGTTAAAGGCGGACGATGCGAAGCCTGTGGCGGAGACGGAATCATCAAGATTGAGATGCATTTCCTTCCGGATGTATATGTTCCTTGTGAAGTCTGCGGAGGAAAGCGATACAACCATGAGACTCTGGAAGTCAGATACAAAGGAAAAAATATCTATGACGTTCTTGATATGACGGTTGAAGAAGCGCTTACTTTCTTTGAAAATGTAAGGACGATCAAAAGAAAGATACAGACACTTTATGATGTCGGACTTGGATATGTCAAACTTGGCCAGCCGAGTACGGAGCTCTCGGGCGGTGAGGCGCAGAGAATAAAACTTGCGACGGAGCTTAGTAAAGTCAGTACGGGAAAAACGGTATATATTCTTGATGAACCTACGACGGGACTTCACTTTGCCGATGTGCAGAAACTTGTAAAGATCATGCATGAGCTCGTTGAACAGGGGAATACGGTCGTTGTTATTGAGCACAACCTGGATGTGATAAAGACGGGAGATTACATCATAGATATGGGACCGGAAGGCGGTTCGGGAGGCGGAACCGTTGTTGCCTGTGGTACACCTGAAGAAGTAGCAAAGTGCAAAAAATCATATACCGGTGCATACATAAAACGTATGCTGAAGAAAAACTGAATATATATGCAGTTATCATTAAGTGAAAACGTGTTCTTATAAAAGTATAGAAATGTGCGTAATTTAGGCACTTGCGGCACTTTTATGAGAATATAAGGCTAAAATATGCACAATTTTTATTTGAGGCTTAAGTTTTGACAGTAAATGTCCGATATTAATAGAGGTAGCCCCTTTTAAATCTTTATAAGATGGTTTATAATGGCAATGTATTATTAACATTTTATTATCCGCACTTATGCGCTAAAATAAATGAATGACACACAGTTTTGAAAGGGGTACCTTAAATTATGCAGTATGCAGACATCGGAATTGATTTAGGAACGGCATCTGTTCTCGTTTACATAAGGGGAAAGGGAGTAGTTCTTAAGGAACCTTCTGTAGTAGCTTATGACAGAGACACAGAGGAGATCAAGGCAATCGGTGAGGATGCAAGGCTTATGCTTGGCCGTACACCCGGTAATATTGTTGCCGTCAGACCTCTGAGGCAGGGAGTTATCTCTAACTACAAGATTACTGAGCAGATGATGAGATACTTCATTAAGAAAGCTATCGGAAGAAAAATTCATAGAAAACCTTTTATCGCTGTATGTGTTCCCAGCGGCGCTACGGAAGTAGAGAAGAAAGCCGTTGAAGATGCTACAAGACTTTGCGGTGCAAGAGATGTTAAGACTATCGAGGAACCTATTGCGGCAGCGATCGGTGCAGGAATTGATATTACAAAGCCCTGCGGAAACATGATCGTTGATATAGGTGGCGGTACATCTGATATTGCGGTTATCTCACTTGGCGGAACGGTTGTGAGCACATCCGTTAAGGTTGCGGGAGATGATTTTGATGAGGCAATTGTTCGTTACATGAGAAAGAAGCACAATCTTCTTATCGGTGACAGAACTGCCGAAGATATAAAGATTAAGATTGGTTCAGCTTATCCCAGACCGGAAGATGATTTCCTGGATGTAAGAGGACGTAACCTTGTTACAGGTCTTCCCAAAACTGTAAGAGTATCTTCTGAAGAGACAGAAGAAGCTCTCAGAGAGCCTACATCCCAGATTATCGAGGCTATTCACAGTGTTCTTGAGAATACACCTCCGGAACTTGCGGCTGATATTGCTGACAGAGGAATAGTTCTTACAGGTGGCGGAGCACTTCTTCGCGGACTTGAAGATCTTATCTATTCCAAGACCGGAATCAATACAATGACAGCAGAGGATCCTATGACAGCGGTTGCTATCGGAACCGGTCGTTATGTTGAATTTATTGTTGGTTATCATCAGGATTGATGATCGGCAATGAAGATAGATATCAGGGATTAAACAATAAAGAATGTCCGGTGTTACGCACCGGAATGGTATGAGGGAAAGAGAATGGTAAAAGGTCTTTACACTGCTTACACAGGAATGATCAACGAGCAGCACAGGATGGATGTGCTGACCAACAATCTTGCCAATGCCAACACAAACGGTTTTAAGAAGGAAGGCACAACATCACAGTCTTTCAGTGATCAGCTTGCGCTTAAAATTAAAGATTATACTGATGCCCCGTTCACTGCGCGTGGACTGGGCATTATTAATCCGGGAGTAAAGATTGGTGAAGGCTATGTTGATTGGTCGGAAGGCCCAATGAAAGAAACCGGAAATAAGTATGATATGGCTATCGGCGGAAATGGTTTCTTTGGAATAGAATATACCAATAAGGCGAGGAATATCGAGAGAGATCTTCCGGGGCAGACCAATATAATGTATACCAGAGACGGAAACTTTACGGTTACCGCTGAGGGAGAACTTGTTACTCAGGATGGAGACTTTGTTCTTTCACAGGACGGAGGCCATATTGAGCTTGATCCGTCACTTCCTGTCGAAGTGAGCATGAACGGTAATATTGTTCAGGATGGGGAGGTTGTTGCCCAGATCGGAATATTTGATTTTGAGAAGACAACATATCCCGACGGACGTATCTCATATGACAATCTTGAGCACTACGGCGAAAATATGTATATCCCCGTTGACGGTACCAATCCAATAGAAGGAACGGGACGTGTATATTCGGGATTTTTGGAACAGTCAAATGTTTCGGTTGTTGATGAGATGGTGAATATGATCGCGGTTCAGAGAAACTACGATACAAACCAGAGAATGATAACAACAATCGACGATACACTTGATATAGCAGCAAATCAGCTCGGACGACTTGGATAAATAATCCTCCGAAAAATTTTATTCTTTTTTTATAAAGTATTAGAGCCATTGTGCCGATACATACCAAAGAGAGGGAGGTATGTCTATGGTTAGAAGTTTATGGTCAGCGGCAACAGGAATGAATGCCCAGCAGACAAACGTAGATACTATATCGAACAACCTTGCAAATGTTAATACAGTCGGATATAAAGCTCAGGGAGCACAGTTTAAGTCTCTTTTGTATCAGGAGCTTCAGACAGTTACAACTACGGCAAACGGCGAGCCTAAGCCAACCAATTCACAGGTAGGTCTTGGTACCCGTACATCTTCAATAAATCAGTTCTTTAAACAGGGATCTTTGCAGAACAACGAAAATCCTGCAGCTCTTGCTATAAGCGGTGACGGTTTCTTCGCTTACACAGCAGCTGACGGAGAGACTGTTCAGTACACCAGAAACGGTAATTTCACATGGGCTCTTCAGGAGACAGGCGGAACAACTCTTGAGCTTACAACAGCTGAAGGTAATCCGGTTCTTGGAATTGACGGCAATCCTATCGTGGTTGACGGAAATGCCTTAGCGAGCAGAATTGAGATTGGCGGAGACGGTAAGATCTATTATCCCGATGATGAGGACGTTCCTCAGGCAATCGGACCTCAGATTGGCCTTTGGCAGTTCCGTAACAGGGAAGGCCTTGAGAGAGTGGGCGGAGCAGCTTGGCAGGAGACTGCAGCAAGCGGAGAACCTATTCTTGAAGCTGAGGCAGCCGGAGAGGTTAAGCTTAGCACAATTGAACAGGGATATCTTGAAGGCTCCAACGTTAATGGTGCAACAGAGATGGTAAATCTTATCGTTGCACAGAGAGCTTACGAGATGAACTCAACAGCAATCCAGACGACAGACGAAATGATGCAGACTGCAAATGGTCTTAAGAGATAATTGATGGAGAATAGCCATGGCAGGATTTGATATCAGTGGTATAAATGCAACGGGCATAACTGAATATGCGATGCGTGAGAGTAAGAATGCCTCTACAGAAGCTCTTAAAAATAAGCTCGAGCAGACAAACGAGAAGTCTTCCGATGACGAACTTTGGGCTGCATGTAAAGGCTTCGAGTCGTATTTCTTAGAGCAGATATTTAAGGAGATGCAGAAGTCTGTGGATGCTCTTAAGCCGGAAAAGTCAGATAATTCAACATCTACTCTTGTTGATTTTTTCAAGGATCAGACGCTTCAGGATGTATGTGCTACATCTGTTGATAAGCAGAGCAATGGATTTGCACAGATGCTCTATGAAAATCTTAAGAGGAACTATGATATTCCTGAAGCACCTGCCGAGAATAATTCAGAACCGGGAACGGAAGCAAGTTCAGAAACATAAGATATTTGATATACATATTGTAATGAGTACATGGGATTCAATTCTTAAGAAATCTTAAGAATCGGATCCTTTTTCTTATGCTATACTATTCACTATGGAAAAAGAAAACGTCAAAGGATATATTGAGCATTTCATTTACAGAAATGCGGAAAATGGATATTCGGTGGCTAACATTGTCACGGAAGATGATGAGATCACCTGCATAGGAAATTTCAAGGATGCGGATGTCGGAGATACTTTGGAGATGGAAGGGGTATATGTTGAACACCCTGTTTACGGCCATCAGCTCAAAGTAGAGTCTTATAAAATTGTCATACCCGACGATGCCGTCTCAATGCAGAGATATCTTGGATCCGGCGCGATAAAAGGGATAGGAGAAGCCCTTGCAGCCAGGATTGTCAAAAAGTTCGGAGCAGATACTTTCAGAATAATCGAAGATGAACCGGAGAGACTTGCTGAGATCAAGGGAATCAGCGAGAAGAAGGCGATTGATATATCTATACAGATGGCGGATAAAAGAGAAATGCGAGATGCAATGATCTTTCTGCAGCAGTATGGAATAACAAACGCTATGGCTGTCAAGATATATAACAGGTACGGAACGGGTATCTATGGGATTATTAAAGAAAATCCATACAAACTTGCAGATGACATTGCGGGAATCGGTTTTAAGATAGCAGATGATATCGCTGAAAAAGTCGGAATACGCGTTGATTCAGAATATAGGATAAGGAGTGGTATCATGTACACTCTTTTGCAGGGAACGATGGATGGAAACACCTATCTTCCTATGAAAGAACTCGTGTATAAGACATCACTTCTTTTGCAGAATAATCCGGAGGATGAGATTGACACAGATGACATAATGACACAGGTTCAGAATCTTACAATGGATAAAAAACTTGTTTGTAAGGGCGAGGACAATGTCTATGCATCTTCGTATTATTACGAGGAGCAGGGCTGTGCCGCAATGCTTCACGGACTTAATATATCGGAAAAAATAGGGGCGAAAGAGGAAGAACTTTATAAGAACCGGATTCTGGAGATTGAGCACAGAAAAGGAATCGAGCTCGACGATCTTCAAAGAGATGCGGTCATAAAGAGTATTGCAAACGGAGTTGTTATAATAACGGGCGGTCCGGGAACGGGGAAGACCACTACGATAAATACAATAATTAACTACTATGCCTCGGAAGGGCTTGATATCATGCTTGCGGCTCCAACCGGACGCGCGGCTAAGCGAATGACGGAAGCTACAGGATATGAAGCCAAAACTATCCACAGACTTTTGGAAGTTACGGGGCAGGTTGATGAGGATGACGAGAAGCGTCAGGGCATAAAATTTGAAAAGAACAGAGATAATCCGCTTGAAACCGACGCGCTTATAATCGATGAGATGTCGATGGTTGATACGCATCTTTTTAATGCTCTTTTAAGAGCACTTGTGCCGGGAGTTCATCTGATACTTGTCGGAGACAGTTCACAGCTTCCGAGTGTGGGACCGGGACAGGTTCTCGGAGATCTTATATCAAGCGGAAAGTTTCCTACAATCTTTTTGAAAAAGATATTCAGACAGGCGGAGGAGAGCGACATTGTAATGAATGCGCACAGGATCCATAGGGGAGAGAAGCCTGTCCTTGACAATAAGAGTAAGGATTTCTTTTTTCTTGAAAGAAGTGACGCTGATGTCATATATAAGCATATGATCCAGCTGATAAGGGATAAGCTTCCGGGATATGTCAAAGCTACGCCATACGATATCCAGGTTCTTACCCCGATGAAAAAAGGTCCGCTTGGCGCCATGCAGCTCAATCTCGTGCTTCAGAAGTACCTGAATCCGCCGGAACCTTCCAAGAAAGAACATGCATACGGTGACCTTATCATCAGAGAAGGCGATAAGGTGATGCAGATAAGAAACAATTATCAGGCAAAGTGGGAAGTTGTAGGAAAATACAATATTACCGTTGATTCCGGAATGGGAGTGTACAATGGCGATATGGGAATTGTTAAGGAAATAAATGAATATTCGCAGGACGTTGTCGTTGAATTTGACGAACACAGAAGAGTAAGATATCCTTTTTCCGAACTCGATGAAATAGAACTGTCTTATGCAATAACAATACACAAGTCCCAGGGCAGTGAATATCCTGCGGTAATTCTGCCTATTCTCGGAGGACCGAGAATGCTTCTTAACAGAAATCTTCTTTACACGGCTGTGACAAGAGCAAGGAGCACGGTCTGCGTTCTCGGAAGCAGCAAGACGCTCTGCGAAATGGCAGAAAATGAAGAACAGCTTAAGAGATATACGGGACTTGCGGATAGGATAAAAGAAATATTTGATGCAGACAGTAACTAATGAAATAAAAGACATATTCTGCGTGGTGAAAGAAATTGTTTACCCCGGAAGATGCCCTGTATGCGACGGAATATTAAATGCTTTTGAGATCAGAAACGGCAGGATAAGAAGAGGGCGTCTTATTCATGATGATTGTAGAAAAAAGATCAGCTATGTAAAAGCTCCGACATGTATAAAATGTGGAAAAAGTCTCGGAGGCGAGGATGTTGACAGCGAATATTGCGATGATTGCGCTAAAATGAGACATTCCTACGACAGGGGATTTTCTCTTTTTCAATACAGGAGTATTTCCGGATCCATATACAGATTTAAGTACATGGGAAGGCAGGAATATGCGGATTTTTATGCAAAGGCAACCAAAAAGGCTCTCGGGAAGAAGCTTTCCGGTCTTGGAATAGATCTGATAGTGCCTGTTCCTATGTACCGGCGCAAGGCAGCGGAGCGAGGCTACAATCAGGCTGAAGTCTATGCGCGGAAAGTATCTGAAATTCTTGATATACCTATGTGCGCAGACCTGATTCAAAGAAGCAGAAACACATTGCCCATGAAGAATCTGGATGTCCGCGGGCGTCGTAATAATTTGAAAAAGGCTTTTAATATACAACGAAATGATGTAAAATTTAAGTGCATACTTATTATCGATGACATCTATACAACGGGAAGTACCATTGATGAGATTGCCCGTTTGTTAAGATTGGCCGGAGCTGAAAAAGTTTATTTTTTAACACTCGCAATCGGGCAAACAACATAGATTAGCGGAGGTCATGTATATGAACTTACGAAACTGTTCCAGATGTGGAAAGATGTTCAATCATATCGGTGGTCCTGCGATATGCGATCAGTGTAAAAAAGATATTGAAGAAGATTTTCAGAGAGTTAAGCAATATATACAAGACAACCCAAGAGCCACTCTTAGGCAGATTGCGGATGATAATAAGGTTTCCTCAAAGATGATTCAGCAGTGGATACGTGAAGAGAGGCTTATGTTTTCAGAACACTCACCGATTCAGCTTCAATGCGAGAATTGCGGAGAGTCAATTTTAACAGGAAGATTCTGTGCTAAATGTAAGGCATCGATGGCAAACACCCTGTCAAACAGCTTCGCAAAAACCAAAACGGGGATGCAGGAGCATTTCAAGAAGGATGACAGAGCCGGAATGCGTTTCCTGGATACTTAAGGAGCAAAGATGTTAAATGAAGAGAAAGTCATTTTGATGACCAAGATGGCTGCATTTATTGATCGAGAAGGAAAAAATAATGACGCAATAAACTCTTATTTTAAGAGTGATTACGTGGCTTTTAATGTTATAAAGTCGCTTATTAGTGCAACGATTGTTTTCGCGGTATTTATCGCGGCATATGTATTATACGATTTTGAAAAAGTGTTATCTGATGTATATAATACGGAAAATCTGATTGCAACCGGCAGGAGGTGGCTGATATACTACCTCCTGCTTGTTGGCGTGTATTCGCTTGCTTCATATATAATATACTCTTATCGTTATTCCAGAATGCGTAGGAGTATGAGAGCATATTATGAAAATTTAAAGAAACTGGCAAGAATGTACGAAAAGGAACAGTAACATGACTTCATTATTGGAATTAAAAATCTATATTAAAAAATTTTATATCAAAAACGAGGTGTACATCAGCTACGCGTGGAAATTCCTTTTGGCTCTTATCACTATCCTCATAATAAACGGCAAATTGGGATACATGGATAGTCTTAAGAATTTCGTGATAGTTCTGATGGCATCGCTTTTGTGTTCGATTCTCACGCCCAATTTTATAGTATTTATTGCGGCATTGTTTATCACCGGACATCTTTTTGAATTATCCACGGAATGTGCGCTTTTTGCACTGATAGTGTTTGTTCTGATGTTCCTGTTGTATTTCAGGTTCTCGCCTAAAGATACACTTGCGGTTCTTTTGACTCCGCTGTTTTTCTTTATGCATATACCGTATGTGATGCCTCTGGCTATGGGTCTTTTAGGTGGCCCTACATCCATGGTGTCGGTATCTTTTGGACTTATCATTTCATATATGCTGGCGTTCTTCTCCAAGAACTCACAGTCTTTCGGAAGTGAAGGTGTGGAAGAGGTTGCCAACGCATTCCAGTCCGTAATTACAGGACTTCTTGGTGATAAAGCTATGGTTGTTTCGATAGTTGCATTTTCAATAACTATCGCTATTGTATATGCCATTCGCAGGTCTTCTGTTGATAAATCATGGAAGATTGCTATAATTGCCGGTGCGGTTTCGCTTATTATGTGCACTATGATCGGAGATCTTATCTATGACACGCAGATGTCTCTGGTCGGTGTTGTTATCGGAACAATTATTTCAGCGCTTTTTATGTTTGTGGTTGAGTTCTTTGCATTCAATCTGGATTACAGCAGAACTGAGAAAGTTCAGTTTGAAGACGATGAATATTATTATTATGTAAAGGCGGTACCAAAGGTTACAGTTTCTACGCCGGAAAGGAAGGTTAAGAAGATCAACCGTGCAATGGATCAGCATAGGTGATTTTTAAAGGATTGATATGGAAACAGTTCAGCAGTTTTTTGATCTTGAAGCGTTTCGTATACCTTCCGTGAGACCTACTGATATTCTGGAAATTCTTATTATCGCATTTCTGGTTTATCATGTTTTGTTGTGGGCAAAAAACTCCAGACTTTGGTCTATGCTTAAAGGCGTAATAGTCATTATGGCATTCATCTTGTTTGCGGAATTTTTCCAGATGAATACAATATTGTGGATTGTTGGAAATTTCTTTAATGTTATCATTACTGTAGTGGTCATTATATTGCAGCCTGAGCTTCGAAAAGCGTTGGAAGAACTTGGAAGAAAGAATTTCTTTTCCAATGCATTCTTTTTTGGAGATATGAAGTTTCAGGAGCGTTTTTCTGATAAGACACTTAATGAGATCGTAAGAGCCTGTGTCGAAATGTCTAAAGTTCGTACGGGAGCACTTATTGTGATTCAGCAGGATTTTTCACTTGCGGAATTTGAGAGAACAGGTATAGCTGTTGACGGAATTGTTACGAGTCAGCTTCTTATAAATATTTTTGAACATAATACGCCTCTTCATGACGGTGCCGTAATAATACGCGGAGACAGAGTTGTATCCGCGACATGCTACCTTCCTTTGTCGGACAACATGGGAATCGGTAAAGAGCTTGGAACAAGACACCGTGCGGGAATTGGTGTATCTGAAGTAACTGATTCACTTACCATCATCGTTTCTGAAGAAACAGGAAAGATAAGCGTTGCATATGAAGGCGAACTCGATAAGTCTGTTGACAGTGACAGACTTAGAGACAGGCTTAAAGTCTTGCAGAACAAGCATGCGGAAGAAACGCATATTAAGCACTTTGCCAGAAAGGCCAGGGTGAAGAGATGAAGAAGATTATGTCAAATTTTGGACTTAAGCTTGCTTCGCTGGTATTTGCCGGGGTCATATGGTTGTCTGTGACGAATAATCAGGATCCTCAAATTTCAAGGCAGATCAGAGATGTTAAGGTCAGTATTATTGATAACAGTAATTATTTAAAGAATAATAATCTTGTCGGATGGGCAGTGGATTCTTCTGATCTTAGTCAGAGTGTAAAGGTCAAAGGAAAGAAATCTATAGTTGATACTTTGACAAGCAATGACATTAAGTTGGTAGCCGATCTGAAAAATTTACCCGTTCAGGGTTCTGACGGCACAGTCAGATCAATACCTATTGAAGCAGTGGTAGAGAACAGCAACGGTACGGATATCGTAGATATAGAGCTAAGTAACGATAAGCTGGAGTATAACGTAGAAAAGAAGATAAGCAAGACGTTTGAACTTAAGCCTGTTCAGATTGGACATCCCGATGACAAATATATAGTCGGAGATAAGGCAATCGATCTTGATCAGGTTAAGATAGAAGGACCGGAATCGGTGGTTAACAGTGTTACGAAGGCAACGGCAGAGGTAGATGTTGCCGGATTGACACGAACAATGAATGTAACAGCCAATATAGTTCTTCGTGATAAAAATGGTGAAGCTATCGAGACAAATGATGCCGATGCTTCGCGTATAAAGATTGTAAACAATAATGGAAAACCGACTGTAAGGGCAGAAGTTGAGATACTTGAAGCTAAGTTTGTCCCGATAAAGTGCGTTGCATCGGGAGAACCGGCAGACGGTTATGCAGTTACGGGAACGGTGAGCACTCCCGATAAGATTCAGATAGCCGGTGATTCAAAAGTTATATCCAAGATAAAAGAAATCACCATAAACGACTCTGAACTTGATGTAACAGGCAGAACACAGGATCTTAACTATACGGTGGAACTTGATAAGTATTTACCTGACGGAGTTCGTTTCGGCGAGGATTCGAAGGCAAAGGCAACGGTAGTGGTAAGTATCGGTAAATTATCATCCAAGAACTTTGCGGTTGATATAAAGAATATTGCTGTTGAGAATCCTATCCAGGGATATGATATTAAAGTTGATACCGATGAATATGATTCCGTAGCACTTACTCTTCTCGGTATGGATTCTGCGCTTGCGGCTGTTGATGAGAATGCTTTAAAAGGTTCTGTCGATACTGCGCAGTTCATTAAAGAGAGCAGCACAGAAGCGCTGAAAGACGGTGTGTACAGTGCAAAGGTTAAATGGAACAACCTTCCTGAAGGGGTTAAAGCTTCAGGCGACGTTGAAGTATACGTTCGTGTTTCTAAAACTAATTAAATGAGGTTAATTCGATGGGCAGATTATTTGGAACAGATGGTGTAAGAGGCGTAGCAAATGATGAGTTGACACCGCTTCTTGCAATGCAGCTTGGACAGGCAGGAGCCTATGTTCTTTCTAAGGAAGTTAACCACAGACCGACCATTATGGTGGGATGTGATACAAGATTATCGGGAGATATGCTTGCAAGTGCGCTTATGGCAGGTGCGTGTTCTGTAGGAGCAGATGTAGTAAATGTCGGAGTTATTCCCACTCCCGCTGTTGCATATCTTACAAGAAAATACAGAGTTGATGCCGGTGTAGTTATTTCGGCTTCACATAATCCTATGGAATTTAACGGGATAAAGTTTTTTGATGCAAACGGTTATAAGCTACCGGATGAACTTGAGGATGAGATTGAGGCACTTATCAAGAACAATATGGAAGGCGTTAAGATGCCTACAGGTGCCGGAGTCGGCAAGATCAAGAACAGAAGTGATGCAAAAGAAGAATATATAAATCACAATCTTAGAGCAGTTGATATCAGTCTTGCGGGAATGAAAATCGTAATGGATTGCGCAGAGGGCGCTTCATACTATACATCTGTTGAGGCAATCAGACAGTTGGGTGCAGAAGTTGTTGTGATCCATAATAATCCTGACGGAACCAACATTAATGCCGGATGCGGCTCAACTCATATGGAAGAGCTTATGGGACGAGTTGTTACAGTGAAGGCCAATATAGGACTTGCCTTCGACGGAGATGCCGACAGATTCCTTGCAGTAGATGAAAAGGGCAAGATGGTAGACGGCGACGAGATAATGGCAATTATCGGTAAATTCATGAAGGATAACGGTAAACTTGCCAAAAATACGATAGTTGCCACTGTAATGAGTAACCTTGGATTCTTTAAGATGGCAGAGAGAGAAGGCATTCAGGTTGATAAGACTAAGGTGGGTGACCGATATGTGCTTGAGCATATGAAAGAGATCGGTGCAAACCTTGGAGGAGAGCAGTCGGGACATATTATTTTCCTCGATGACAATACTACCGGAGACGGTCTGTTATCGGCTTTGCACCTTCTTGAAGTTATGGTGGTTACAGGTAAGCCGCTTTCAGAACTTTCACAAGTTATGGAGGTAATGCCTCAGGCACTTGTAAACGCGCATGTTCCTACACACAAGAAGGACGCGTTCATGGAATATCCTGAGATTGCAAGTGCTATCGCAGAACTTGAAAAAGAATTTGCCGGTGACGGTCGTGTGCTTATTAGACCTTCGGGAACAGAACCGCTTGTCAGAGTAATGATCGAAGGTAAAGAGCAGACTAAGATTGATGAAGAAGCTAAGAAGCTTGCGAAGTTGATCGAGGAGGTTATGTTATAAATGGTTAGCAAGAGAGTAGTCATTTCAAATCCTACAGGTTTGCACTTAAGACCTGCAGGGAACCTTTGTAAAGTGGCTATGAATTTTAAATCACATATAACTTTTTCGTATGGTGACAATGTTGCCAATGCAAAAAGTGTTTTGAGTGTTCTCGGCGCTTGCGTTAAATGCGGCGATGAACTTGAGTTTAAATGTGAAGGCCCCGATGAAGAAGAAGCTATGAGTGCAATGGTTGAAGCTATCGAGGGTGGACTTGGAGAATAAGCCGAACATGTGATAGGATGTGTCACATGCGCAGATTGACAAGGATATAAGGCGGACGGCAGTAATTGCCGTCCGTTTACTGAGTTAAATATATAAATTATCTATACAGGAAGTAAAAGGGAGTAGTAATGGATAAGATAATTGTTACCGGATGTAACGGACAGCTTGGAAGAGCAATAAATAAGGAACTTGGAGTAACAGGAAAATATGAGATCGTAAATACCGATGTGTTTGAGGGAGAAGGAATCATTCCTTTGGACATAACGAATGTTGATTCTGTAATAAAGCTTGTTAAGGATGTTAAGCCCAAGGCAGTTATAAATTGTGCGGCTTATACAGCCGTAGATAAGCAGGAGAGCGACGTTGATCTCTCATATAAGATCAATGCCATTGGTCCCAGAAACCTTTCTATAGCAGCTACAGAGGTTGGTGCAAAGCTTGTACATGTGTCCACTGACTATGTATTTGCGGGAAATGCAACAAAACCTTATACAGAGTTTGATGTTACAGGTCCCGTGAGTGTATATGGTAAGACAAAGCTTGCCGGTGAAGAGTTCGTAAAGCAGTTTGCGAAAAACTATTTTATTATCAGAACCGCATGGCTTTACGGAGATGGTAAGAACTTTGTAAAGACAATGCTTAAGTTGTCTGAGAATCATGATGAGATAAGCGTTGTAAACGATCAGCTCGGTAATCCCACAAGTACAACCGAACTTGCAAAAGCTATTCATTATCTTATGAATACAGAGAATTACGGCATATTCCACGGAACTTGCGAGGGTGATACAAACTGGGCAGATTTCACAGAAGAAATTTTCAGGATCGCAGGAAAGAAAACTAAGGTCAACCATGTGTCTACAGCGGAATATCAGGCAAAAAATCCTCAGTCTGCACCCAGACCGGCATACAGCATCCTGGAGAACTATATGTTGAAACTTACAACAGACTTCATGTTTGCAGATTGGCATGATGCTATTGAGCAGTACCTTAAGGAACTTTTGTAAAAATTTAGCACGATAGAGGTTTGAATGCAGTTTTGGAATGACATACTTGGCAACAAAGTATTGGTTGCTGCTTGCAGCGGATGGTTTGTTGCTCAGGTACTTAAGACAATATTATATGTAGTTGTAAATAAGAGCTTTAATCCCGAGAGATTAATGGGTGACGGCGGAATGCCAAGTTCGCATTCTGCGACAGTCATGGCGGTTGTTTCATCAACGTGCGTGTTGTACGGAGCAAGTTCTTTTGAGTTTGCCATTTCGGCAGTCCTTGCGCTCATCGTAATGCATGATGCAATGGGAGTTAGATGGGAGACCGGCATTCAGGCTAAGGTTATTAACAATATGATGGATTGGTTCCTTCAGCTTGATAAGGATATACCTGTAGAAGAGAAACTTAAGGAGTTTGTCGGACATACTCCCATGCAGGTTCTCTTTGGCGCATTGCTTGGAACATTGATAGGCTATTTGATGGCTATTTGATGATTGAAAAGTAGATTTGATTTTTCTGATGGATCGGGGGCTAGTTGCAGCATGTTATCAGTTATTCTTATTTGGTTGTATGTCATTGTAACAACATACCTGATAGGATACGGTTTCATAAATATTATGCTGGCTTTTTCAAAGCGTGGCAGAGCTACGCAAAAAGGCAGTGAAAAAGCCTACCGATTTCATTCTCACACCGGCTATATAATGAGCGGTGTCTTGATATCAACAGTCTATGCACAGATCTGGAGTATATTTGACAAAGTTGAGTTAAATTGCCATATTTTTCTAATGTTTTTCGCTTGTATCTTTGGTGTAGTCTATAGGGACAAAATGAGTGAAGAACTCAGGATGCTTCTTCGAATTATCCGTTCATACAAAAGCAGAATACTTTACCTGGTCGTTTTCTTTTTGATGGCTTACGGAACTTCAAACGGTATCATGCATTATGATTCCGACCTTTATCATGCTCAGGCTATCAGGTGGATAGAAGAGTACGGAGTGGTAAAGGGGCTTGGAAATCTTCATGTCAGACTTGCATATAACAGTGCCGCATTTCCGCTTTCTGCGCTGTTTAGCATGAAGTTTCTCCAGCTTGACAGATCTTACCATGTTATGGCGGGATTCTTTGCTCTTGTGCTTGCATGGGAATGCGTTGAATTAAAGAGTATCATACGAAGAGGAAATATCATAATATCTGACTTTGCAAGACTTGCTGCTATCTACTATCTTTTTGGGATATTTGATGAGATGGTTGCTCCTGCGTCAGACTATTTTGTTGCAACATTGGTATTTTATATCGTGATCAAATGGCTCGATCTGTATGTAAGACGCGAGCATTCTTATGTTCCATATATTTTCCTGACCTTTTTAAGTGTTTATGCGACAACTATAAAGCTGGTTGCGGCGCCGCTTATGCTGGTGGCAAGCATTCCGATATACAGACTTTTAAATAACAGAACAAAGCACAAGCTTCAGGTGTTCTATGCATCAATTCTGGGAGCGCTTACCATTGCGGTTCCGTTTTTCGTGAGAAATGTGATCATATCGGGATGGCTTATCTATCCGGCGACTGTGATAGACCTGTTTAATGTTCCGTGGAAGATCCCAAAGGGCGTTGCGGAATATGATGCACTTGAGATAAAGACATTCGGAAGAGGCTTTTCGGATGTGCCGAATCATGCACATATGTCATTTCCAGAGTGGTTTCCGAAGTGGTTTTCGGAGCTTTCATCCTTCAACAAAATGGTAATTATTCTTGATATTCTTGCCATTTTGATATATGTACTTCTTTCAGTCCATTATATTTTAATTGATTCAAAAGAAAGAACAGTCGGAGATAAAAAGATTACGGAAAAGATTTTTGACATCAACATGCGAAGCATGTTAAGAACCGGAGACTTTTTTGCTATAGGCGGAACGATGATAACTTGTTTTCTCTTCTGGATGGCAAGTGCACCGCTTATCAGATACGGAATTGTATTCGCCCTTTTGACGGCAGTAGTCATACTTGGAAGAGTAGTCATATTGCTCATAAATAAATTTGATAAGCGCAAAAAAGAAGTATTTTTCAAGAGCTTTACCGCCATCGTGCTTTTATGGCTTGCATTCAAAGGTGTCAATCTGGTCGCCGAAGCAGAAAAAAGATTTAATCCCGATTATCTCTTAAAACAGCAGGATTACGGAGTATACGAAGTTAAGCCCTACGAAGTAAACGGAGTTACATTCTATTATCCTTCGGAAGGTGACAGAGTAGGATATGAGCCATTCCCTTCATCTCCTGAAAACCTTAGCGGTAAGTTACAATTTATAGGGGGAAATCCGAAAGACGGATTTGTAAAAATTAAATAAAAAAATCAACGGGCTGCCATGTGACAGCCCGTTGATTATATACAGGTAATAAGAAGTGATTGATAAAAAAGGTGAGATATCACACCGGACACACCATGTCAGGTGCTTAAATACGGCATTTCTCGCTTTATGTCGTGTTCATTTGATACTTTATTTGTTAGTGTATAGTCTATGTCCGAGGAGGAGTAGCATTAATGAATCCTAAAAAGATAGGAATGTTCTTACGTCAGTTACGTAAGGAAGTGAGAGATGTTGCCGCAAAGATGGCAGATTATGCAAGTGAGGAAAAAAGAAAATTGTTAAGAACAATACAGGTAATCAGTCTTGTCGGAGATCTGATTCTTGTGTTGTCTATCATATGGAAGATAATCACCACGGATTTTAAAAGCGAGAACAGGCTGAGCGGTATTTTTTCAATTTATGTTTCGGTTGTATTACTCATTATTATGGCAGTAATCACACTGTATGTCACTGGCGCTTTAGAAAAGATCAAAAAACAACGGTTATTATATACCGGGATTAAGGTGGTGACCATCGGAAGCATTATAATTGGTGCTCTTTATCTGATAGTGCTCCCGACAGTGATCATAGGAATGTTGTTTTTCAGTGTTATAATCGAAAAACCTGAGGTGTATGAGGATATCACGAAATATAATGAGTATATGTCATTCTCAATAGAGAAGACATATGATGAAGAATATTATAAATGGAGTAAGCTTGGCATGGATGAGACCATATGGCCTTCCCAAATAACAGATTCAATGAATGTAGCGGATTATAAAATGGTCTATTATAACCCGTGGGATGAGCAGTTTTTAGGATATATGGTTGTGGATTATCCCGCTGATGAGTACGCAGAAGAGGTTAAGAGATTAAAAGAATACAAGTCTACCGAATATATAGGATATTACTGCGTTAAAGAGGAGAAAACTTATGAGCTTCTTGCGGTAAACGCAGATTCTTACTATGGTTTTGTGTACGCCCTTACTGACGGGAAAGGCAGAATAATATATGGAGAGCAGCTATTCTGTAACTATTTCATGGATCTTGATTATTCGAAGTATATTCCGAAAGAATATTTGCTTGATGGTTTTGATGCAACTACAAAATCTGATTACTATAAAAAATGTGTGGGTGATAAATAAGTTTGTACGATTATATCTAATATCGATTTACTTGCAATATAAAATGGGTAGCCAGACCTAAAAAGTACAAATCTACTTTTCGGGTCTGGCTACCCGTTATGTATCAGCGCTCTGCGCGCATAGGATTTTCAAGGAAATCTTTGTAGGCAAGCTTGATACCGTCATCAAGCTCAGTTTTGTAGGTCCAGCCAAGTGCTTTTGCTTTTGATACGTCAAGGAGCTTTCTGGGAGTTCCGTTTGGCTTTGAAGGATCCCATCTGATTTCGCCTGTGTAGCCGATGATGGAGGCAACTTTCTCTGTGAGCTCTTTTATTGTAAGCTCTTTTCCGGTACCTGCATTGACAGTCTCATCGCCGCTGTAGTTATTCATAAGGAATACACAGAGGTTTGCGAGATCGTCTACATATAAGAATTCTCTCAAAGGACTTCCGTCGCCCCAGCATGTTACATAGGGGAGATTCTGTTCCTTTGCCTCATGGAATCTTCTGATAAGAGCAGGAAGAACATGAGAGTGAGTGGGATGGTAGTTGTCATTAGGTCCGTAAAGGTTTGTGGGCATTACGGAAATATAATCGGTTCCATACTGCTTGTTAAGGTACTCACAGTACTTAAGTCCGGATATCTTAGCAAGAGCATATGCTTCATTTGTTTTCTCAAGAGAAGATGTCAGAAGGCAATCCTCTTTCATCGGCTGAGGAGCCATTCTGGGGTATATGCAGGATGATCCGAGGAATTCAAGCTTTCTACATCCGTTCTTCCATGCTGCGTGTATAACGTTCATCTCAAGGATCATGTTTTCGTACATGAAATCGGCAAGAGCTTCCGAGTTACCCATGATTCCGCCAACTTTGGCGGCTGCAAGGAAAACATAATCGGGTTGTTCCTCTGCAAAAAACTTCTCAACAGCATCCTGTCTTGTCAGATCGAGCTCTTTGTGTGTTCTTGTGATTATATTGAAATAACCTTGGTTTTTGAGCTCTCTGACAATTGCGGAACCAACCATTCCTCTGTGTCCCGCAACATATATTTTGTCATTTTTCTCCATCATGATATTCGCCTCTTTCTATGATTACTTATCAATACCTTTTTCAAGAAACTCTGCGAGATTAAATTCAACATGCTCGTTTGCTCTTTCAACCGCAACCTTGGCCATGTCGTGTTCAACCATGATCTTAACGAGCTCTTCGAAAGATGTTGTCTGAGGATTCCAGTGGAGTTTTTCTTTTGCCTTGGTGGGATCGCCCCAGAGGTTAACAACGTCTGTAGGTCTGTAGAAATCGGGTGATACTTCAACAAGTACCTTGCCTGTTGCTTTGTCATAACCCTTTTCTTCAGCGCCTTCGCCCTTAAATTCAAGCTCGATTCCTGCATAGTGGAAAGCAAGCTGTGCAAATTCACGAACTGAGTGCTGTACACCTGTTGCGATAACAAAATCTTCGGGTTTGTCATTCTGAAGAATGAGCCACATACATTCTACGTAATCTTTTGCATAGCCCCAGTCACGAAGGCTTGAGAGATTACCGAGATAGAGCTTGTCCTGTTTGCCCTGAGCAATACGTGATGCGGCAAGAGTGATCTTACGTGTAACGAATGTCTCTCCGCGGCGCTCTGATTCGTGGTTAAAGAGGATTCCCGAGCAGCAGAACATGTTGTAAGCTTCTCTGTACTCTTTTACAATCCAATAACCGTAAAGCTTGGCAACAGCGTATGGGCTGTATGGATGGAAAGGAGTGTTCTCGTTCTGGGGAACTTCCTCAACCTTTCCGTATAATTCTGAAGTTGATGCCTGATATATTCTACATGTATCTGCAAGACCACACTGACGTACAGCTTCAAGAACTCTTAATACGCCGGTTGCGTCAACATCTGCCGTAAACTCAGGCGAATCAAAAGACACCTGCACATGTGACTGTGCTGCGAGGTTGTATATCTCGTCAGGTTTTACTTTAGAAACAACGCCAAGGATACTCATTGAATCTCCGAGATCTCCGTAGTGAAGATGGAAGTGAGGCTTTCCTTCAAGATGTGCGATCCTTTCACGGAAATCTACGGAAGATCTTCTGATGATACCGTGTACATCATATCCTTTCTCCAAAAGAAATTCTGCAAGATAAGAACCGTCCTGTCCTGTTATACCTGTGATAAGTGCTGTTTTACCCATGTGTACTCCTAAATTTTTTGATAAATTCTTCTTATTAAGTGTTTATTTTATCATAGTTTATCACTTTTTAACATGGGACATCAAATTTTTGTTCGTTGAAAGACAGGCGCTTTAAGTGTAAAATATTGAATAGGACTGCGCATTTATACATATTGTGGGCAAGAATAATTTGGAGAAAAGAATTATGAAACTTTTGAGCGTTATAGTTCCTTGTTATAACGAGCAGGAAAACATACAGGATTTTTACGACGAACTAATGAAGAACGAAGCTTTTTTCAAAGAGCGGGATGTCGATATTGAGCTTGTCTATGTAAATGACGGTTCGACGGATAAGACTGTAGATATGGTAAAAGAGCTCAATAATAAGGACAAACGTGTTAAGCTTGTCAGCTTTTCAAGGAATTTTGGAAAAGAGGCGGCTATATATGCGGGACTTGAAAAGACGGCGGGAGACTACGTTGTTATAATGGACTGCGATCTTCAGGATCCGCCGGCGCTTCTGCCTGAAATGTATAAGGCTGTTGAGGAAGAAGGATATGACAGCGTAGCTACAAGGAGGGTAAACAGAAAAGGTGAGCCTCCGATCAGATCATTTTTTGCAAGGATGTTCTATAAGATGATAAACAGAATGTCCAAGACTGAGATTGTTGACGGTGCAAGAGATTATAGATTTATGACAAGGCAGTTTGTTGACGCGGTGCTGTCTGTTAAGGAATATAATCGTTTTTCCAAGGGAATATTCGGATGGGTAGGCTTTAAGAATAAGTGGATTGAGTTTGAAAATGTGGAGAGAAGAAAGGGTGAGACTAAGTGGTCTTTCTGGAAGCTCTTTATATATGCGGTTGACGGAATAATGGCGTTTTCAACGATACCGCTTTCGTTTGCGGCATTTACGGGATTGTTTTTCTGTTTGTTTTCTTTTGTCTTTATAATATTTACGATATGGAGAAAGTTGGCATTTGGCGATGAAACAAACGGATGGCCTTCGCTTGTGTGTATAATCTCACTTATAAGCGGAATACAGCTTTTTTGCATAGGAATTGTAGGTCAGTATCTTTCCAAGACCTATACCGAGGTGAAAAAGCGTCCTTTATATATAGTTAAAGAGGAAATTTAATGGTAAGTATAGTAGTACCCGTATACAATGCGGCGAGATATATCAGGAAAACTATCGACATGGTATGTGAGCAGACCTACAAGGACTGGGAACTCATCCTTGTTGATGACGCATCGCCTGATAACAGTGCGGAGATCATATCCGATATAATAGAATCAAGCGGAAAGAGAATAAGACTTATCAGAAAAGAGAGAAACGCCGGAGCTGCAGAAGCCCGTAACACGGGAATTGATGCATCGGCGGGAAGATATATCGCATTCCTGGATGCGGATGATGTCTGGATGCCGGATAAGCTTGAAAAGCAGATAGCATTCATGGAGAAAACAGGAGCGGCATTTGCTTTTCATTCATATGAGTTTGGCGACGGACTTGCAAGACCTACGGGAAAGATAGTTCATGTTCCCGAGACAATGAATTTCAGACAGGCACTTTCAAGAACGGTTATATTTACAACTACTGTCATGTTCGATACGGAAAAGATCGACATGGAGATCATACATATGCCGGATGTTCCGAGTGAGGACACAGCAACATGGTGGAGAATACTTAAGAGTGGAATAGTCGGTTACGGACTTGATGAGAATCTTGCAATATACAGAAGACCACCAAAGTCGCTTTCATCTAATAAGTTTATTGCAATAGAGAGAATCTGGTTCCTGTACAGGAATATAGCTAATCTGTCGGTTTTGGAGTCATTATTTTATTTTGGAGGATGGGCGCTGCGAGCAACGCTTAGAAGGCTTTAAGTGTCTGTGGATTATATGAAACACATTGAATCTGTAAAAAGAATTATGGTTTTACTGTTGGGGGGTATAGGACTTGCCATGCAGACTGCTGTGTATGCGTGGTTTTGGTTTGCTACTTATTATCCGATTCTGAGCTCTAAAAGAGTGAGTAAAGATGGATGGGATTTTGGTCCCGGTATTAAATATGCTTTTTGGGGGCATGTTGTAACCCTGGCGCTTTATTTCATATTGCTTTTGTTCTTTTCTAATGCCTATGGCGGTCTTAAGATAGGCTATCTTAAGCCTATGGATGTTTTTTTGTCTCAGATTTTTGCATTATTCATAGTTAATTTTATTACATATTGTCAGTATTTGTTTGTAAGGAACTGGTTAATAGATCCGATTCCTTTGGTTGCGGTATTTTTAATACAGCTGTTTATTTCTTTTGCATGGGCACACATAACAAACTATATCTACATGTCGATATTCCCGCCGAGAAAACTCCTTCTCATAAACGGAGAATATGCGGCTGATGACATCATTGCGAAATTCAACACAAGAAAAGATAAATACAGGATCATCAAGAAGATGAACATTTCTGAGGGCATAGAAAAGATATATAAAGAATGCCTTGAAGATTATGACGGAGTTATTATCTGGGATGTTCCAAATCAGTATAGAAACGGGATTGTTAAATTCTGCTATGGGAATAACAAGAGAATCTATGTCATGCCAAAGATAACAGACGTTCTTCTTAAAGGCTCGACACAGCTTCATCTTTTTGACTCTCCGGTTTTCCTTTTAAGAGACTATTCAATTAAAGTGGAGCAGAGATTTATAAAGAGAATCATGGATATTGTGCTTGCTCTTGTACTTATAGTTCTCAGCTCACCTTTTATGCTTATCACCGCTATTGCTGTAAAAATGTATGACGGAGGCCCCGTTCTGTATAAGCAGGTTAGATGCACGATAAACAGACGTGAGTTTAAGATAATGAAATTCAGAAGTATGCGTGTCGATGCTGAGAAAGACGGTGTTGCAAGACTTGCTTCCAAGAATGACTCAAGAATAACTCCCGTTGGAAGTTTTATCAGAAAATGCAGATTGGATGAGCTTCCGCAGTTATTTAATATTTTAAAAGGTGACATGTCATTTATCGGCCCCAGACCTGAGAGACCTGAGATCATTAAGCAGTATCTTGAGGATATGCCTGAGTTTGCCTTTAGGACAAGGGTAAAAGCGGGACTTGCAGGTTATGCGCAGATTTACGGCAAATATAATACCACGCCTTATGACAAGCTTAAGCTTGATCTTACTTATATAGAGAATTATTCTATCTGGCTTGATATTAAGCTGCTTCTTCTTACCGCAAAGATCATGTTCACGCCGGACAGTACCGAAGGTATTGAGGATGATCAGACAACAGCTATGAAGAACTCATAATGCGCAGAGAAACTGCGGATTACAGGGCAGATTGTGTAACTGCATACGGAGACAAGAATACATGGACACAAATAAAGTTAAGTATACCGATGAGACCTTGAATCTTAGGAGTTTTTACCTAAGGTTCCTTAAAAAAATATGGATTCTTCCGGTTGCTGCGCTTATCGGCGCGATCCTTGCAGGAGGAATCTATTATCTTGTGACGGTAACTTTCGGACCGGAGAGAAGATATGAGGCACAGGCAAGATTCTATCTGACTTACTCAGATGATGCGTATATTCGAAATGCTGAGGGTGAGAGAGTCCTTGACTGGTATAACGGAGCTACATGGACCAATTTTATTTTTAACGACCACGATTTCCTTCTTGAACTTGTTAAGACTATGAAAGAAGAGGGAGTGGATATATCGCAGGAAAGGATGAAAGTCCTTGAAGCCACCGGCGGACCTGATATATCAAATCAGCTACAGGCTTTGGAAGAAGTCGGAGTTGATGTGATAAAGGATGAGTCCAAGATCAATGTAAAAGGAGACATAATCTCAAACGAGCGTTTTCTCCTTGTTACGATCAATGAGACTGATAAAGAACTCGTGGAAAAGCTGACGGATGCATTTATCAAAAGTCTTGAAAGCTACCCGACATACAATGCGTCAAAGGCTTTTGAATCTATAGTATGTACATCAAAAAGTGATGTTTATCTTGAGAAGGCCGATAACAGGATTGTGGTAGCGATTATATTTGGAGCAATTCTTGCGGCTGTTTTGGCTTTTTTGGCAATTCTTTTGATTGATGCCGTTGATGAAGCAATCTACGTACCCGAAGAATGCGAGAAAAGATACGGCATAAGAGTGCTTGGAACCGTATTTCAGGGAAATGAAGCATGTGACCTGTTAAGAGGCGAGCTTGCCAAACTTTACGATAAATATGTTGCAGATAAAGAGAATATAGTTTTGATCTCATCCGATGCGGCAGATAATGCATCTTTTTCCGAAAAAGACCTTGAATCGGTTAAGAAGACTCTCGGAAGTGATTATGATGAAAAGCTTTCCAAGATAAAAGCAATTTCGGCTTCGGATATAGGGGCAGCAGAAGGCGCAATACTCGCGGTTCCTTACGGAAAGAAAAATGCGGCAATGACGGAGCATTTGATTTCACAGCTAAAAAAGATTGAATGCCCGGTGCTCGGAATTGTATTTACACGTGCGGATCTTAAATTTATTAAGAGATACTACGGAATCAAATGATGAAGGTGGCAAAAAGTAAATTTTGACACCGTATGATATATGAATTAAGCGAAAGAGACTATGTCAGGAAGATTGCAGATATTGGTGTCATCCGTTAATAAGGATGTGCACGAGCTCCCGGATAAAATGAATATTGAGACGGATGCAGTAATAGTAAATCAGCTTGTTGGAACCAAAGGGGAATCAAAAGATGAGACCTTCGAAGCGGGAACAAAGATGATACGCGCATTTATAAGATGTGAAAAAGGTGTAGGACTTTCGAGAAATACCGCTTTATCCAAGGCTGACAGCGAACTGATCCATTTTGGCGATGATGATATTATCTATGACAAGGGCTATTCGGATAAGATCGTAAAAGAGTTCGACGATCACCCTGAGGCCGACATGATTCTTTTTAACGTAAAGGCTCAGGAGGGCAGAGAAACATATTGGAATGTCGATTTTGCTCCCGTTACATGGAAAAATTACGGTAGATATCCCGCGTACGCGATCGCTGCAAGGAGGGAGAAACTTCTGGAAAGCGGAGTAAAGTATTCTCTTTTATTCGGAGGCGGAGCGCCTTATATGAACGGCGAGGACAGCCTTTTTTTACATGATTGTTTAAAAGCGGGACTTAAGATATACAGGACTACTGTGGCTTTGGGACATGAAGAAGCCGGAAAGTCCACCTGGTTTAAGGGATATACGGATAAGTTTTTTTATGACAGAGGTGTCTTGTATGCGTTTTTGTACGGAAGCCTCGCTGATATTCTCGGTTTTAGATTTCTTTTCAAATATAGAAAAGAAATGTGTGCGGAGAAGGGATTGTTTAAGTGTTTCAGGCTTCTTTCCGACGGCATCGGAAAGGGAAGGGAACTTAAGAAGGCAAAATGATAGTATATTTTACATTGACGGTAGCTGTGCTTGCGCTGCTTCTTTTGGTAAAAAAGAATACCGTATCCGAATGTGCGGACTGCGGACGTATCGGTCTGTACAGGGGGATGACAAGGCAGGATGCCATAAATGCCATCGTACTTGCGGCAATATTTCTGGGGCTGTTTGCTGTGTCGGCACTTAGGCTGAACGTAGGAAACGACTACGCAACGTATGTTGAGCATATGCATCTTATCAACTCAAAGTCAGACGGCTGGACTCCAAAAGTTCCGGAAGAAGAGGGGTTTAAAGCCTTAACATATGTTATTTATAAGCTCTGCGGATTTGAGAACTATGTTTTGGTATTTGCCATATTTGCTTTTCTTACAGTTCTTTTTTTTATGAAAGGGATATGGAGGCAGAGTAAGTGGTTTGAATTGTCATTTGCAATGTTTATGTTGCTGGGCTTTTATTTTCAGTCATTAAGTACCGTTCGTTATTATTTCGGGCTTGGTATTGCCTTGCTTTCAATAGAATATCTGGTGAAAAAAGATTACCCGAGATTTGTTCTTATGATCCTTGTGGGAGCTCTTTTTCACAAATCACTTCTGATAATCTTGGTGCTATATCCAATCGCGGTGATAAACTGGAAGAAATGGATGTATGCTTTAGGAGCTGCTTTAGGAGCTTCGTGTTTCTTTTTAAGACCGATTTATGCGAAGGTTGCGGTTAAGATCTATTCGGACTATCAGGGAACGGCAACTTATGACAGGATGATCACCGACCCTATACATTACAGTTATATCAGCATTGCAAGGTGTGCACTTATCCTTGCGGCATCGATCTACTTGTACAAGGATGAGATAAAAGGTAACAGGGAGAACATTTTCTTTTTTCATTGCAATGTAATGTCGCTTGCACTTTATGTATTTGCGGCATTTTTGACGGATGAGGTGATCTCAAGAATATCTTATTATCTTACGATAACGCATGTACTGTTTGTTCCGGCGCTTTTGCTTGGAATCAAGGATCCTAAGAAAAGAAAGATCTGCTCGATGCTGGTTCTTGCCGGATGTTTTATGTATTTTGTGATATTTATGAAGAGGATAGCGCCTGCAAACGGAACGAGAATACTTCCGTACACGACGATAATGTTTGATGACATGCCGCCGATTCTTTCTGAGACAGGGTATTAAAGAGTATGAATGAAATGAAAAAAACTTTTTTTAATATAATAGTGGTTTCATATAACGCCGGAGATAAGCTTATCGATACGATCGAGAGTATCAGAAGGCAGACTTTTACGGAGTATCGCATTCTTGTTAAGGATGGAATGTCCACGGACGGCTCGATAGAGAAATTAAAATCCAAGTATGAAGTCGGCAAAGATTTGATCCTTGTTGAGAGCTGTGACAGCGGAATTTACCACGCGATGAATATTGCCGCATCTTATCTTGAGGAAAAGATAATAAGCATGCGTGCGATAGATCAGGATGCGGAGAACATCGATGAAGTTAAGCTTCTTAGAGCGGGTGAAGAGCCTGCATACATTTTCTTTTTAAATTGCGGAGACACATTCAGGGATGAGAACGTTCTTAGGGACGTTCATGATGCGATAATAGAGCGCAATTCAAAGGAGGGAACGACACTTCCCGCAATCTATTACGGAGATATATTTGATTGCTCGACGGGCAACAGGATTCATTCAAATCCAAAGATCGACGATCACGCATGTTACAGGAATCTTCCGTCGCATCAGGCGTGTTTCTATGATGAGAGACTTGTATACAAAAATCCTTTTGAGCTCAGATACAAGGTAAGGGCTGATTATGAGCAGTTCCTTCGTTGCTATTACAGAGATAAAGCAAGCACTTTCTATATTCCGCGAATAGTTGCCGATTACGAGGGCGGAGGGTTCTCCGATCAGAACAAAAAGCTTTCCGAAGAAGAGAGAAAAGAGATAATAAAGCTTTATCTCACAGGTGCGCAGATAAGAAAGTATGATCTTATCAGAGTTCTGACTCTTTCTAAATTAAGGACAGCCCTTGCGGAAAATAAAATTACAGCCGGTATATATAATAAGATAAAAAGTGCAGTATACAGGCTTAAGGAGAAATAAATTTGAAAATATTATGGGTCTGTAATATCATGCTCCCTGCCTATGCCAAGGCGCATGGAATTGAATACTCGGTCAGGGAAGGATGGCTTACAGGCTGCCTTGACAGGCTTCAAAAAGAAAAAAGCACGACAGCCGGGGGGAAGATAACTCTCGCTATCGCATTTCCTTCGGAAGGACCTGTGTCCGAGGGAAAAGAAATTGTTGATGAAATTACATATTACGGATTTAATGAGGATCTTACACATCCGGAAAACTACGATGAAAGCCTGGAATCAAGATTTAAGCAGATAATCGAAGATTTTGTGCCTGATATTGTTCATGTTTTCGGAACCGAGTTTCCGCACGCTCTTGCGGCACTCAGAGCTTTTGGAAGACCGGAGAGAAGTCTTGTAGGGATACAGGGCGTATGTACGGAGATCGCCAAAGCTTATATGGCGGGGCTTCCAAAGAAAGTACAGGAGTCCACAACTTTCAGAGACAGACTGAAAGAGGATTCGCTTATTCAGCAGCAGGAGAAATTCAAGTTAAGAGCCGAAAATGAGAAAAAAGTTCTTTTGCTCACGGGAAATGTGACGGGAAGAACGACGTTTGACAAAGAGGCGTCGCACAGCATCAATCCGCGTGCAGAGTATTTTGCCATGAACGAGACCATGAGACCCTGCTTTTATTCGGGAAAATGGGAAGAGAGGAAAGCTATTCCTCACAGCATTTTTCTTTCTCAGGGCGATTATCCGCTTAAGGGATTTCACTTTTTGCTTGAGGCAATGCCGCTTATACTGAAGAAATATCCCGATGCGCATGTGTATGTTGCGGGAAATAACATAATCGGCAGAGGTAAGAGCAAGTATCCGTATTTTATGCGCGCCAGTGCTTACGGCAAGTATCTTAAGAGGCTTATCGCAATGAACAGGCTTAGGAAGAAAGTTACGATGGTCGGATCTTTGTCGGATGTCGAGATGAAAAACCGCTTCTTGATGAGCAGTGTGTTTGTATGTGCTTCTGTTGTTGAGAATTCACCCAATTCCGTTGGGGAAGCGATGCTTCTGGGAGTGCCTGTCGTTGCGGCCAACGCCGGCGGCATACCGGACATGATAACGGACGGGATGGATGGCATAATATTTGACAACATGGACTATAAGAAACTTGCGGAAGCAATTTTGCAGATGTGGGATGAACCCGTTATTGCAGCCGTTTACGGAGATAATGCAAGTAAGCGGGCAGCGAAGACTCACAATGCCGATATCAATTACAAGAGACTTCTTGAGATTTATGATGCAATCTGCAGAAAATAAGGGGGAAATCTGTGGTAATAACATTTGTGTCCAACTACATAAATCATCATCAGATTCCCTTTTGCGATGCTATGAGCAGCCTGTTTGAGGATGTTGACTTTCACTTTGTCCAGGCGATGCCCATGGAGGAAAAGAGAATCAACATGGGATGGGCGGTTGATCCGAAGGACTATCCGTATGTCTCTCTTTTTTACGAGGATAAGAAATACTGCGAAGAGCTTATCCTTAACAGTGACGTCGTGATCTTCGGCTGGACGGAGGGACTTACGTCGGAGCTTGAAAAAAAGAGACTGTCCTCAGGAAGGCTTTCTTTTCGCGTAAGTGAAAGAATCTACAGAGGAAGCAGGATCAAGTGGCTCAGCCCGCGCGGACTTATGAAAAAGTACAACGAGCATATCAGATACCGGAAAAAGCCTGTTTATCTATTGTGCGCGGGGGCTTATGTTTCTGCGGACTTTAAGCTTATTCATGCATATCCCGATAAGATGCTCAAGTGGGGATATTACCCGGACGTAAAAGACAGAAGTTTCAGAGTGAGTGAGACTGATAATAAGATAAGGCTTTGCTGGGCGGGAAGATTTGTAAAACTCAAACACCCCGAGTATGCAATCGAGCTTTGCAAAGAGCTTGAGAAATTCGGATATGACTACGAGCTTAAGATGATAGGCGACGGATACATGAGAGAAGAACTTGAAAAATCCGTGTCAGACGCCGGACTGTCAGCAAATGTCAGCTTTTTGGGGAATCTTAAACCTGAAGAAGTGACAACCCACATGAAAGATTCGGATATTTTTCTTTTCACAAGTAACTATCTGGAAGGATGGGGAGCTGTTGTTAATGAAGCCATGCAATGCGGATGCGCCGTCGTTGCTTCGAAAGAGGCAGGATCCGTGCCGTTTCTTATAAAGGACGGAGAAAACGGGCTTTCTTACAAGAACGGCGATTGCGATGATTTTAAGAAAAAGGTATTGTCTTTATTCCAAGAAAAGTATAAAATTTTGCAGTTCGCGAAAAACGGATATGATACTATAGAAAAGGTCTGGAATGCAAAAAATGCATCCATGGAATTTGTCAGATTTTGCAGAGAGTATATTGACGGAGCTGTTCCGCGACCTGCAGATATCGGACCTATGAGTAAAGCGGAAATTATAAAACCTGAGAGCATCCTTCGAGCCATGACTGAAGGAAATTGCCTGGAATGAGGAAAATATGAGATTTATAGATGACTTTTTTACGACGGAAATAAAAATATTTAAACATAAGATCCCTATCTTTGACATGTTGTTTTTTACCATACTTACATGTCTTGGATTATATTTCAGATTGACGCTTTTCACTGTAAAGTCGGGAGATTATGTGAAGGCATTTGCGGATTGGATGAGAGAGTGCCACGCTGCCGGAGGATTTGCTTATCTTGGCATCAAGCCCGGTGTGTCGGAAGCGAGTACGTTTGACTACAATTGCCTGTTTCAGTATGTGATAGTTATTCTTCACTACATCGGAGGCAGTATTCCCGATATTTATCTGGTAAAGAGTGTTCCCGTATTGTTTGATTTTATCTGCGCGATCACAATCTTTAGGATTGTATATCACGTTACAGACAATAATCTTACCAAATCAATGATGGCTTACGCTGTTATGATGTTCCTTCCGACAGTTGTGCTTAATAGCGCTGCCTGGGCACAGAACGATTCAATCTATACAGCGTTTGTGCTTCTTTCATTCCTTCATATTCTTAAAAGAAATGACAACAGAGCATTCATTTATCTGGCTTTTGCTTATAGTTTTAAACAACAGGCGATATTCTTCGTGCCGTTTGTTGTCCTTATATGGTTAAAAAACAAGATCAAGATCAGATACGTTTTCTGGATACCCGTTATACATGTGCTTGCAATGGTTCCTGCAGCTATTGCGGGAAGAAGCTGGGGAGACCTTCTTGGAACCTACGGAAGACAGGTTCAGATGTTCTCAAGACTTACGATGAACTATCCCAGTATCTATACGATCGTTGCGAGCGACTTAAGCGGTCCGGTAAGGAAGGTGCTGATTTCTGCAGGTACCATGGCGACAGTAATAATCATGGGAATACTTGCATATTATGTTTATAAAAAGAACTTTGACCTGACAGGAAAATATATGGTAACTCTCGTGGTATTTACTGCGGAAGTGTGCTGTTTCTGCCTGCCTGCAATGCATGAGAGATACGGTTATATTCCCGAAGTCATGGCGGTTATCTACGGAATTATAAGTATTAAGCGCGTTCCTGTTTGCGTTGCTTTACAGGTGATAACAATGATAACTTATACAAGATATCTTTTTGGTTCGACAGTCCTTACATTGTGGCCTTTGTCAATCGCAATGCTTGCAGTTATCATGATTGTCGGATACGATCTCTACCTTCAGATGAGAGAGCAGGAGGTTACAAGTGCCTGAATCTATGCCCAAGATAACGGTTGTTATACCTGCATATAATATAGAGACACTGCTTGAGAAGTGTGTCGGCTCCGTTGCAGAGCAGGATTATCCCAAGGATAAACTTGAGGTTATCATAGTGGATGACGGTTCCACAGATTCAACGGGAGAGCTTTGTGATAAGCTTTCTTCCGTATATGAGAATGTAACTGCTCTTCACAAGGAAAACGGAGGCTCCAGCAGTGCCAGAAATCTGGGAATGGCGCATGCAACAGGTGATTATATAGGTTTTGTCGACAGTGATGATTTTGTCGATAAGGGAATGTACAGAGCGCTTGCGGAGGCTGCGGTCAAATATGATGCAGATATGGTGCAGATTTCAAGAGATGAGATTTCAGAGGACGGCAAAAGACTTCCGGATGTAGTTATTCCTCCTTCGGATATCACGGAGCTTTCTTCCGAAGAACAGCTCAAAAAGCTGCTTCTTCACACCGGAGATGCCTCTTTTTGTACCAAGATAACAAGGAAAAGTATTTTTGACGGAGGCCTGAAATTCCCTGAAGGAGAGCTAAACGAGGATTTTAGACTCATGCTAGATGTTCTTCCTAAGGTAAATAAGCTTGTCGTTCTTCCCGAGCAGTACTATCATGTTTTCTACAGACTTGGAAGTAATTCGAGAAAAAAAGCGGAAGATAAAGAGTATTTTCCTTCCGTATTTACAGATATAGTGCGCAATGCAGACGTAGCACTTGATATTGTAAAAGAAAACTACAAGAATCTCATACCTATTGCTGAGAGATTCGGTTATTATCAGAGACTTGATTATCTCTTGCATATTCCCGTAAGTAAGATGACAAGTGATAATTTATTCTATATTGATGTTGTAAAAAATATCAGAAAGAATATACTTGGTATTATTACTAATAAGTATTTGACCGGAAAAAATAAGGCTTACCTGTGCATACTTGCACCTGCACCACGTTTGGTGCGTAGCCTTCATGCAGCATTAAGAGGACTTTGAGGTTTATGAAAAAAAGCATAGTATATATAATTTTGATCGTATCTGTTCTTCTCAGTATTTTCTACGGCTTTCAGAAGTCGGGCTTCCATGAAGATGAGTATTATACATATTTTTCTTCGAACAGAAGTCAGGGGCTTTATCAGCCGGACAGAGAGTGGCAGGACAAGCAGACTGTCTTTGACGAGTTTAGCGTAAAGCCGGGAGAAGGCTTTAATTACGGGCTTGTGAAGCTTGTTCAGTCATGGGACGTTCATCCTCCTATATACTATTTTATTTTCCATACCTTGTGTTCAATGGTTCCTTCTACATTTACCAAGTGGACGGGACTGATTACCAATTTAATTGCGTTTGTTATTTCATTTTTGGCGTTGTTTGCTCTGATGAAGAGGCTTCGCCTTCCATATTATGTGATGCTGTTTGTGCTTGGTTTCTGGGGACTCAATCCTCAGACAGTGTCATGCAACATGCTTATCAGGATGTATGCATGGCTCACGGCGGCAGTATTCATCTGTGCATATCTGCATGTTAGATTCGTTCAGGAATATGATTCGTATAAAGATGATCTGAAAAACTTCTGTGTTAAACTGTTGCTTCCTATCGCAGTGGTTTCATACATTGGAGTTCTGATTCAGTATTTCTATATATTCTTTTTTGGTTGCATAGGCTTTGCCCTTGCAGTGTGGATGTTCTTTAGGAAAAAAGATTTCAGAAATACCGTTGCGTATGTTGTGGGATGTGGTCTTAGTATGGTGCTTGCGGTTATCACATATCCCGCTATGCTTCATCACCTTCTTGGAGGTTACAGAGGGACAGGAGCAACGGGAAGTATGTTTGATGTAAAGAACACATTCATGCGTCTTTCGTTCTTTACAGGACTTTTGAACGACTTTGTTTTCGGCGGAGGGCTTACAGTTCTTGCGATAATGCTTGCGGTGGGAGTTGCGTATCTTGTTGCAACCCGCAAGGAACGTTTTGATAAAATACGTTTTGATATAAGTGCTGAAGTGGCTATTCTTACGGCCGGAACGGCAGGGTATTTCTTCCTTACGACTAAGGCGGCTCTTTTGGTGGGAAGTGCGTCAAACAGATACGAGATGCCTATATACGGACTTATAATCTTACTTGTGATGTGGGCTCTTTACTACGTGGCTGAGAAGATTGGTAAAGACAGGGTATGCGTTCCCATCGTAACGATTGTTATGCTTGTCTTCCTTATAAAAGGACATGTTACAGGCAATAATGTTCTCTTTTTATACAAAGAGGATGTGGATAAAATAAAATATGCTCAGGCGAATAGCGGCGAAGTTGCGGTTGTAATGTTCAATCCCGCAACGCCTCACAATGTATGGCGCCTTACGGATGAGCTTTTGCAATACGACAGAGTCTTTTACATGGATGAGGAGAATCTTGATCCGCTTACAGAGCAGGGCGTTGTGAACGCGGGAAAGATCGTACTTTATGTTGCGGATGATGATTTTAAGGAAGATGCGATCTGTAACCTCGTCAAGAGTTGTGAAAAACTTGATTCTATAAGAGAAGTTGATTCGGAAGACATGTGGACCACTTGTGAGATAAGCGGTATCACAGAGCATCGCTTTGATACACCGAGAGAATAATACGGAGAGGAAAATGCTGATTTTACCGGTGTTTTCCTTTCTTTATGGCCGGTAGATTTAACGAAGCTAATCAGTTTCATGATGCAATACCATATCAGGATAAGCTGTTTATTTATCGTGTTGCATTTGGATGTGTCTCTGTGTTGCTAATCTGCGGTATGATAATATATCAGGTTGTAACACTTCATAGAAAACGTAAAATTGCATCTGAGATAACAGCTGACGCAACCGCATAGAAATTGCATATGCCATGAAAAAGGTACCTCAACAGTTTAGATGTTGGAGGGACCTTTTATTTTTATAAACTCTGATATGGCTTGGATATTATATTACAGTCCGAGAGCTTCGATTTTTGAAAGTAATGTATCGTAGTCCATGCTACCTTCAAGCTTCTCCCAGTGTGTATCTGCCAATATTCTATTGGCATCTTCCTCTGTAAGACCTGAATGTGACAGCGCCATATAATTATTCTCTCCGCTAGTTGATCTGCGAAAACTCTCGCCCATATTCGCTTCTCGACGCGGAGCATCTGCATCTCCTGAAGGTACTACTTCAGCTACTTTAGGCCAGAACGGTAAGAAGTTATACGAACAATCACAAATGATCGTTTCTTCTCCGGCATAGTGATCAATGTATGCAAGGCAGTTGTTGGTGTTCTCAAGGAATCTGTTTTCATAAGGTAAGTAGCAATATGATGTTGTTCCATATCCCTGAGAGCTTACACCATAACGCCAATCTGAAATCATGGTAATAAGTTTTCCGTTTTCAAAAGTATACAAAGAAACAGATTTTCCCGGATTGTCTACAACAAGTTCGGGTGTCTGATCTTTGGTTAAATAAAGAAGAGCATATTTGGCG